>Ga0209515_10000224_pt1 | contig 107645 bp, 115 predicted proteins | sample Subgroupgradi54m_FD_187454 | JGI IMG/M metagenome (GOLD analysis project Ga0209515, IMG submission 187454) | Subsurface groundwater microbial communities from S. Glens Falls, New York, USA - GMW60B uncontaminated upgradient, 5.4 m (SPAdes)... ... | reverse complement strand
TAAGTCAAACTCCCAGCAACCTTTAAATACTTCGTTTCTCTCATTCCAATCTATGGGTTTTGAAGAACATAAACGGAAATGGGTCTTTTTCTTTGTCTTTGTCCTCTTGCTCGTAATCTCTTTTTTGATGTTCAAACCATATCTTAACGCGATGATTGTCGGCGCTTTACTTGCCTACTTCATCCAGCCACTCTATCTTCGTCTTGTCAAAGTCTTCAAATCAAAGACATTGGCGTTATTTCTCTTAAGTCTGGGCACTGCCGTTATATTAATTGGACTACTCCTTGCCATTCTCCTTCCTCTTGCTTCGCAGGCCCAATTTCTCTATCTCCAGTCGGGACATATTGTCACTTCGTTTGTTCAAGAGATCAAAGACTGCGATCAGCTAAACCCCCAAGACCCAGCCTGTCAACTCTCAGCAACCTTCACTCCGATCATTGAGTCTCCTCAATTTCGTCAGCGCAGTAATGAATTTCTCCAAAAAGTGTCATCATACATCTCCAATAAATTGGCAGAATTATTGAACGGAATCGTTTCCTTTTTAATCTCTTTTCTGGTCATGATTTTCTCTTTATTTTATTTTCTCGATCATGGAACAGAAATTGAAGATACCGTCTTGGGAATCCTTCCCCTTTCGAAATCAGACAAGCGGAAAATTATTCAAAGACTTGAAGAGAGTATTCGTGCTGTTGTTGGAGGAAATGTCATGACTGCCTTCCTCCAAGGCGTTGCCGCATCACTCATTTTCTTCGCCCTGGGCATCTCTGCGCCTCTCTTCTGGGGTTTGATCATTGCTGTCCTGGCGTTTATTCCGGGAATCGGCCCATCAATTGTCTGGATCCCCCTCGCTATCCTCTTTGTTCTCAAAGGCGACCTTTCTCGAGCGATTATTTTAGTTGTCACTTCCCTTTTGATTTTAACGTCGATCGAGACGATACTTAAACCAAGGATCATTGGCAAAAAAATTAAAATGTCAACCTTTGCCGTTTTTATGGGTGTTCTTGGCGGTATTCATTTCTTTGGCATTCTCGGTTTTTTCTTTGGACCGATTATTCTCGCACTCTTGACCACTTGCATTCAAATCTATCGTGAGATGGATGGTCATTCCACTGGGTAGGATTTTTAAATAACCTTAATATTAGTGATTCATGACACTAATCTTGGAACACTCCATCTCCCTTTCCATTTCTCTTCCCAAAGGTGCGGTTCATGCGGGAATGGATGTATTCTATAATCCGCTCATGCTTTCTAATCGCAACATCTCCATTCTCCTCCTTAATTCTCTCCCTCGGCAGAATCTCAAAATTGCCGATCCATTAGCCGGCTCAGGAGTTCGCTCTCTGCGTTTTTTAAAAGAATTAAAGAAGAATAAAATTAAACAAATCTGTATCAATGATTTAAAAGATACTTTTCCCCAGACCTTTAAAGAGGAAGCATTACGCAACAAACTTTCCATCTCCAAATTAATAAAAACCGAAAAACTAAAAATCTCTCACGAAGAAGCTTCTTTGTTTCTTCTTCATGAAACAGGTTTCGATTATATTGACATTGATCCATTTGGTAGTCCAAATCCTTTCCTAGCAGCTGCCGTTGCTCGCATCTCGCGGGACGGCATTCTTGCCGTGACGGCTACTGATACGGCCGCATTAACCGGAACATATCCCCTCGTCACGCGAAGAAAGTATTGGGCTGAACCATTGTGGAATTATCTCATGCATGAAACAGGTCTACGCATCCTCATCCGCCGCGTGCAATTGCAGGGCACACAGTTTGATAAAGCGCTCATTCCCATTCTCTCGTATCATAAAGAACATTACTTTCGAATCTATTTCAAAGTCGTCAAAGGAAAAGAAAAGTGCGATGAAATACTAAAACTTCAGCACTATCTTTTATTCTGTCCATCTTGTTTAAATTATAAGACCTCCATCTACAATCAAGATATCTGCTCCTGTGGTCAGAAGTTTTCATTTGCTGGTCCTTTGTGGATTGGATCGTTGTTCGATCAGAAATTGCTTCAGACGATGTCTAAAAAAAATCCATTCCCCGAAGAACAACAATTTCTTGACCAGTTAAATGAAGAAGCATCTTTACCTGTCGTTGGCTTTTATGATCTTCATCAAATTGCCCGTAAACTAAAGACTGATGTCCCGCGGATGGATCTTGTCTTGCAGAAGGTTAAGGGCGTCAGAACACACTTCTCGGGCACGGGGATCAAGACCACTGCTTCATTGGATGAGATTAAGAAGTTGTTTTGAAGACTCGCGTAAAATTTATAATCTTTAATCTTTCTCGTACCATTATGAAAGATTCTTCTCCCGACTGGAAACAGAAACTCACCTCCCAACAATATCACGTTCTCCGTGAAAAAGGCACAGAAGCACCGTTCTCCGGAAAATTATTACACAACAAAGAAAATGGCATCTACACCTGCGCCGCCTGTGGTGCTGAAATATTCTCCTCCGATAAAAAATACGATTCCGGCTGCGGCTGGCCAAGTTTTTCTGACGTCATTGAAGATACCGTAACGTTGCAAGAAGATTCTAGATTCGGCATGAAGCGGATCGAAGTCATTTGCAAGAACTGCGGCGGACATCTCGGTCACTGGTTTAACGATGGTCCCAAACCGACGGGATTACGATATTGTATCAATTCCGTGGCGTTGGGATTTAAGAAGAAATAGTTTAAGAAAAAAGATTAAAGCTATCCTTTCTTCCTCTCGTATCTTCCCACTAATTCTACTTTCGCGATACTATGTCCTATCATCGCTGTTTCTACTTCTTTCCTCGTCGCTCCTTCTTTCAATGCCAGCATTGTATCGAGCGCATAAAGTTTGAAGAAATAGCGATGTTCTCGATCCGGAGGACACGGTCCGCCGTACGTGTTATTCCCACGCGTGTTCTTTCCCAATATTCCTTTTGGATTTTTGCCTTCAGCAATCTCCGTAGTCTCGGGTGGAATGTTAAACACCACCCAATGATCCCACACGTCGATATTAAAACTCTTCTTTGCCGCTTCTGGAATATCGGGGTCGTCCATTAACAAAACTAAACTCTTTGCTTTCGTCGGAACATCAGAAATGAGGAGAGGGGGATTAACACTTTCTCCATCACAGGTATATTTGCTTGGAATTAATCCGTTATGTTGAAATGCTGGGCTGGTTATTTTCATAGTAGACACCTCTAATTGATTTTTCTCTAATTTTGGTCCTATTGTTTGCTGGCAACCGAGAAAAAATACAACCAATAATAAAATTACTAAAAAAGTAATCTTCATAACTCTTGATAAATCTAGAAAATATAAATATCTTTTGTTAATGATCTAACCCAGCGCCAAATCCATCTTCGCTACTTCTGCGCTTTGCACGTTTTCAATCGTACCCATTTTATTAGCAATGCCATCAAAGTCGGCGTTACCAACTTCATACATCGCCAGAACAAGAACTGCTTTTAATCCAAACGCGATAGGTTCCTCTTTTGATTGCATCTCTCCAATAGCTCCTGCTTCTTTAGCAATTGCTAGAGCTTTTTCACGGATCGGTCCAAGATCGACGTCAACTGAATCCGGCATTAATTTGAATGTAATGATTGCTTTGGCCATTCTAATTTGGTCCAATAAAGCCGCATTGAGCGCAGGCAAATTTTACCGCATTACTGCGGCAATTGCTACAGCGAACAATCTCTAGATTACTGCATTGTGGACATTTAAACGTCACACTACCGCGGTCGTTGACAATTCTCTTTTTACATGAACTGCAATATTTTCCTGCCATAGACCAGCTGTTGAGAGGGGTTCTTTATAAAGATTTTCATTGAGAATGGGGGATTTGAGTTCAGTGGCTTAAGAACCAAAAATATTTATACATTGCATCTCTTAAATCTAATTATAATGAAAAGCCAAGAAATTATCTCTTCAATTCATCAAATTTTTGAAAAATATCAGATTCCCAGAAATCTCCAAGAGCATATGCTTAGAGCAGCGGCTGTTGGCAATCTCATTTGTGACTATTGGCACGGTCCTAAAATTGATAAAGACAATATTATCGCCATTCTTCTGATTCATGATTTCGGAAACATTGTTAAAATGGATCTTGACAGTGAAAAGGGATTAAAAATAATGGGTGCAGAAGCTAGAAGAATAGAATATTGGAGAAAAGTGCAACAGGATGTTATTCAGAAATACGGAAAAGATGACCATCTCGTTTCCGAGAAGATTGCAGATGAATTAAAAGTAAGTGAAAGAATGAAATTCGTCCTCAAAAATAAAGTCTTTAACAACAATGAATTCATCGCTAAATCAGACGACTATGAGATTAAGATCGCGGCTTATGCAGATCAGAGAATTGGACCTTTTGGTATTCTTTCTCTTAAAGAACGATTTAGAGAGTTAAAAGAAAGATATGCTTTAAGAGAAAACCAAAATGTAAATAATCCAAAAATAAATGTTTTCATACAGTGTGCATTTGAAATAGAAGAACAAGTTCTTCATAACACATCTCTTCATCCTAAAGACATTAATGATAAATCAATCAAACCATACCTCAAACGTTTTACTATATAGCATCCAATACCTAAATCATTAAATAGCATTTTCTCAGACCAAGCCCATGCTCAAAGGTCAAATCGTCTCCGGTGATTTTGGAAGAATTGTCATGCGAGTCAAAGCCGATTCTCCCGTGGAGTTAGGTGAATTAGTCGTCATTGAAGAGCAGGGCGAGCGTTTTATCCTCCAAGTCTACGATTTAATCTATGGCAGTCAGATTTCTTCTCAAAATTTAGAAATGGTTGCCGGAATGAGTTTAGAAGAGGGCGGTTTTCATTTGATGGATGAAGCCCTGCGAAATTATCAATTAGCGTTACTCAAGCCAGTATTAACGTTTAGCAAAGAAAGTCGAACCTGTAAAAAGTTGCCCCCTTTTTTTACCCGCGCCAGGGCAATCACCAAAGAAGATCTCTTGTTCATGACCAAACCAGAACACCCCCTCTTCCTTGGAACTCTTCGCAGCGGTAGTACTTCATTGAATTTCGATTTATTCTTGCCTGGTAAAGATGCGTTAAGTCATCATATTCTCATCCCCGCATCAACCGGAAAAGGGAAAAGTAATTTAATGTCCTGCATGCTCTGGGGATTGACCAGCGGCGACTTTGCCGGTATGCTCGTCCTCGATCCTCATGATGAATATTATGGACGTGTTGGTCTCGGGCTCAAAGATCATCCTCTTCACGACAAAGTTTGTTATTATACTCCCGCTCGTCCGCCGCCGGGAGCGAGAACACTTAAAATCAATCTCACAAAATTAAAACCGGATCATTTCCAAGGTGCCATTGCGTTATCCGATCCGCAACGTCAATGTCTTTTCGTCTATTACAAGAAATACAGAACTGACTGGATTAGAGCAATTCTCGAAGAACGGAGAATTGAAAATGTCCTCTTTCACGAAGATACCATCACTGTTGTCAAACGAAAACTCTTAGCTCTCCTAGACTTAGACTTCGAAGCAGGACAGTTCAATTGCAACGGCATCTTCGATGACGTCGCCGGAACGAACACGATAACAGAAATTTGTTTAGAATTAGAACGAGGCAAAACAGTTATCCTTGACACGAGTTACTTCTCCGGATCATTAGAAATCATGGTGGGAAGCATCATCACATCAGAAATTTTTGATAAATATAAATATTACAAGCGCCTTGGTCAGCTGGAAGATAAGCCTGTCGTCTCTATTGTCCTTGAAGAAGCACCGCGCGTCTTAGGAAAGAAAGTCTTAGAGCAGGGCAGCAATATTTTTGAAACAATTGCTCGCGAAGGACGGAAATTTAAAGTTGGTTTGATTGCCATCACTCAATTACCTTCCGAGATTCCTAAAAACATTTTGGCTAACATGAACACTAAAATTATCTTGGGAATGGAAATGGGTTCTGAACGATTGGCCGTGATCGAATCGTCACCGCAAGATCTCAGCCAAGACAATCGCAACATTGCTTCTCTCGATAAAGGTGAAGCGATTGTTACATCGACATTCACGCGCTTTGCTGTACCAGTAAAGATTCCGTTATTTAGTGAGTTTGTGAAATTGACGAAGAAAGATGAGAATGTTCAGACTAATTTTATGGGAATGGGAGAATAGATTCTTCCAACACTTATTTAAACTCTAAACTCCTTCTCCCCTTTGTGAAACACACATTCAAAGTAACCATTGTCCTACTCCTCTTATTTCTCTTAGCCCAATTCATCGGCATCGCGGTCTTACAGCAGTATGTTGACCGTGACAAAACTACTGAACAAGGTAAAGTCGTCTTTGGCGAACTCCCCATCGGTGAACGTCCACCGCTAGAACAAAATACCTCCTATATCTCCGTTATTTTTGCCGTATTACTGGGTACGGGATTCGCTTTTCTCCTCATGCGCTATCATCTAGTCTGGGTCTGGAGAGGATGGTTCTTCATCGCGCTCTTAATCACTATTGTCGTCTCTCTTGGAGCATTTATGCCAGCCTGGATCGCTTTTATTATCTCGTTCGTCTTTTCAGGTTGGAGAATTTTGAAACCAAACTTTCTCGTGCAAACCGGAACAGAATTATTAGTCTATCCTGGTTTGGCGGCAATCTTCGTCCCGTTATTTTCGTTATCATCAATCAGTATCTTACTCGTCCTCATTGCCATCTACGATGCTTATGCCGTCTGGAAATCAAAGCATATGATCACTCTCGCTAAATCACAAGCTGAAGCTAAGATTTTCGCCGGATTACTTGTTCCCTATTCTGAAAAAGATTCTAAAATAATCCATCATCAACCAAAATCAATCGGCAAAGAACAGCGTGTCGGAAAGATGTCTATCAGAACGGCCGTCCTCGGTGGTGGTGATGTTGCCTTTCCTTTGTTATTTGCTGGTGTCGTGTTTAAAGAAATTGGTCTGTGGCAAAGTTTACTCATTCCGTTGTTTGCCGCACTTGGTTTGGGATTGTTGTTTTGGAAAGCAGAAGAAAAGAAATTCTATCCTGCCATGCCTTTCATTGGCGCGGGTTGTTTTGTTGGATTAGGAGTTGTGTGGTTGATTGGGCTAATATTATAAAGAGTTTCATCCCGCAACACTCTTATAACCCGCAACGAGAATTCTACCTACTAAATAACCCACCGCCGTAGTCGCTCCAGAAATTCCCAGTGAAAGGGCACCCGCTTCCATACGTTCTGATCTTCCCGATAGTCCATATTCGCTCGTTGCTAGGACTATGGCTGAAATCCCTGCGGGAGCATATGTCAATACTTCGTGACTAACGCCGGGCATATCTACAACAGAATCTAATCCACCGTGTACTACTCCAACTACCCCTGATATTAATGCTGCAATTGTTCCTTTAACCAATGGTTTAAATTTTTCTTCCATCGTAATCGTTTCTCATTAGAAATCTTCAAAACCCTTTAATCGGCGAATGATAATTTCCATATCCCGTCGGAGAAATCGTCAGCCCATCACTCGCTGCAATTGTCTGAATTCCTGTTGCTTGTTGAATCGTCCTCGCTTCAAACATCGGATCGGCTTTCAACATCTCTAATCCGAAATGAGTGATAATAACTAAACGTGGTTTTACCTGACTAACAATCTTAATTGCCGCGTCCGTATCTAAATTTAATCCTTGCCCGCGTTTTCCTGGATAAGGAACATTCAGCACGAGAACATCTGATCCCTTTAATCCTTCCACTAATTGTGGCGTCAAAATTGTATCTCCAGGGTATCCCATCGTAAAATGAGGGCAGACAATTTTAAATCCAATCGCCGTCGGGTCAGAATGTTCCACAGGGATGGTGTTTATCTCCACAGACTCAATCGCGATCTTATGATCTTTTTCCAAGGGAATGATTCTCTCTACTAAATTCTGATGATAACGAGTAATAAAAGGATGTCCTCCATCTATCGGCTGCAGAACGGATTTGCTCCCCATAATCACTCCTCTCCGTTCTAGTCCTGAATGCGTCATCGCTTCAATAACAAGATTAAGATCATTGCAATGGTTGATGTGATTATGTGTTACAAGAACTGCCGTGGTATGGTGGGGATTAACATTACATTCCCGTGCTTTCTGCATCGCTCCTGGGCCGGGATCAAGATGAAATTGCAGATTCTCATCGACTTTAAGAATAATCCCCCCGGAAGAGCGCAGGTTTTTACTTGCCACTGCCGCACTTCCTGCTGTTCCGAGAAAAATGATCTGTGCCACGACCAGTCTGCATGATTGTTGGTTAATAAAGATTGTTGTGGTCAATGATACGAAAAGAATATAAAAGTTTAATTACGCGAGTCCTAAGTTGATGGTAAATGGAACAGACATTTAGTAAATTCAAATCTTGGCTGAAGCGTTTTTTACTAGGCGATGCCAAGAATCTAAATGATCCCCGTCTTTTTCATCGTCTTTCACTAATCGCTTTTTTTGCTTGGGTAGGCTTAGGTGCAGACGCCCTTTCTTCCTCTACATACGGACCAGAAGAAGCTTTTCTAGCTTTGGGAACACATCCTTCGCTGGCGATCTTTGTAGCTTTAATTTCGGCATTTACGATTTTTATCTTAAGCAAGAGTTATTCCCTCATTGTTGAAGTATTCCCGATGGGCGGGGGAGGATATTTAGTTGCCAGCAAACTTCTCTCTCCATTTCTGGGTGTCGTCTCTGGCTGCGCCCTGTTAATAGATTATGTTCTCACTATCACTATCTCTATCGCTGCCGGAGCTGCTGCTATCTTTAGTTTTCTTCCATTGGAATGGCAGTCTCTTAAACTCTTTTCAGCGATCATTGGTATTCTTTTACTAACGATGATGAACCTAAGGGGAGTTAAAGAATCTATTCGTACAATCACCCCCGTCTTTTTTGTCTTTATCATCACTCATCTATTTTTATTGGGGTATGCGTTCTATGCCCATTTCTCTGATTTTTCAACACTTGCCCAATCAACTGCTGCGGATATGGGAGAAGCGTATAGTCAGTTAGCCTTAGTCGGAATAATTTTTATCGTCGTGAAAGCGTACACGTTGGGGGCGGGAACATACACCGGGATAGAAGCCATCAGCAATGCTATGCCCCTCTTTCGCCAGCCGCAGGTCGAGACCGCAAAAAAGTCCATGCGCTACATGTCCATCTCTCTGATCGTTGCGGTTGTTGGTTTAACCGTGGCCTACCTCTTGTATCATGTACAGCATGTTTCCGGAAAAACTTTAAATGCCGTTCTCTTTGCTTCAATAACTCAAGGTTGGGGAAGTTATGGTCATGCCCTCTTGATCGTCACTCTTTTATCAGAGGCGGCAATTCTTTTTCTCGCTGCTCAAGCTGGATTCATTGGCGGTCCACGTGTTTTGGCAAATATGTCTTTAGATAAATGGTTTCCCACACGCTTTACTACCTTAAGTGATCGCCTCGTCATTAAAAATGGCATTCTTTTGATGAGTGTTCTGGCCATGCTCACGATGATTTTGACGAGAGCGTCCGTCTCTTTCTTAGTCGTCATTTACAGCATTAATGTTTTCATTACGTTCACTCTTTCAAATTTAGGGATGATCCGCCACTGGTGGAAGTCACGTGCTGATACCAAAAAGTGGAAGAAGAAACTGTTTGTCAACGGCGTTGGATTTGTTCTCTCCGCGCTGATCCTTTTTTCAGTCATTTTCTTTAAGTTTAATGACGGCGGTTGGATTGTTCTTCTGATTACGGGCGGCTTAATTTTGCTGGCCGTCTTAATCAAGCGGCATTATCGTTACATCAAGAAAGCAACAGAGAAGTATAAATATCTCATTGATGAGGCAAAAAACAATGATCATTTTCTTCAGAAGATTGAGCAGAATGATTTTTCTCGGGTGGATAAGACCGCCGTGATTATGGTGCGTGGTTTTACCGGTCCTGGATTGCATGCTCTATTAACCGTAACTAGAACTTTCAACAACGTCTTCAAAAATTTCATCTTTGTAGAGATTGGCTCAATTCATGCCGGCAATTTTAAAGGCATTGAAGAAATGGCTTCCGTTCGACAGAGAATTAAAGGTGACGTCGATCACTACGTCCATCTCGTGCAGAAATTTGGCTACCACAGCGAAGGATTTACGGCGATTAGTGTAGATGTGGTTGACGAAGTGGATAAGCTTGCTCCCCTAATCGTTGAGAAATATCCCAACTCCGTTTTTTTCGGCGCCCAGATTGTCTTTCCCCATGATTCTATCGGTTCAAAGATCCTCCATAATTATACTGTCTTTGCTGTACAGAGGAGACTCTATCGTCGAGGAATTACGATGGTATTATTACCCGTGCAAGTGTAGGATTAGAAATGATGTTATTGTTTAGCTCGGCGCAAGAAATAAAGAAGCTACTTTATTTCTGCGCAGGAATTAAATCGTTGTTTAATTCCTTGCGCGGTCTAAATTGCTCGTCGAGCGGTGGTTTAAGCAAGAAGTTACGCTTCCCACCAATTGTTAACACCTTTCTTTGTCGTTGTGACTCTATTGCTCGGTGGGACGAGACGAGCGCAAGAAATGAAGAGAATACTTCATTTCTGCGCAGAAAACTGATCGATGTCAGTTTTCTTGCGACCGCCGATAGCTAAACAATTATAACAGGATTGGTCAATGATTTTATTGTTCGTTGAGAAGATATTCAGCCACGGCGTGGTCTATCGTTGAATATGTCGCAACGGGAACAGGTACGGGGGCTGGCTGCGGCGCTAATGATCCCACTTTTTCTTTTAATGAAGAATATACTCGTTGCCAAAAGGGTTGTTTGCTCTTGTTCAATAATTTTGGATCCATCGCTTTAAAATACATCGACGATGCCAGCGCCAGTTGACCAAGTCCCCATTGGAAATAATCATAACTATGTTCACTTAGTGGCGTTCCTTCTTTGATACTGTAATACAGATCCATTCCTGATTTCGCGATGAGACCAACGCCGCTGAGTAGAGTAGGAAGTCTCATGATAGAATTGTGTCTCTGAAACTGCTGCATCACAGGATTGATTGTTTTTGTTCCATCTATTTGATGGTCTGTATTTCGAGTTATGGTGCCATACCAATTATAGAGGGCATCTACTATACCAATTCCAACAGTAGAACATTTATACCATAACTCTAGACCTAGGCGTTGTGCTACCCCTTTTGTGATTGTACTATAAGTAAGATTAAAAAATACACAAACCACATATTTATTTTTCCCTTCCCCTAAATGAAACCGTTCTCCTACTTTAGTGTACCCCTTAACAACTTGGGAATCAATCCATTTCACAGGTTTTAATAATTCTTCTAAGCTCATTTGATCCATTTATTGATCTTTCTTTAAAAAGTCTTCCGCAAGAAATTTAAACTTCTTCTTTCTTCTCTTTCCATGCCTAAACTCTACATCTCCGTTGACGTCGAAACATCTGGTCCAACTCCCGGAAAATATTCTCTCCTTTCCATCGGTGCATGCGTTGTAGGAGATACAACAAAACAATTCTATCGTGAGTTAAAACCTCTAAACTGCACAGCAATTCCAGACGCATTGAAAGTTTGCGTTCCTGGCTTTCGGAATCTCGATCCCTATCGTCACACAGAAGAATTTAATCCCCATTCCCCTGCTTTCTCTCCGCAGCGCGTAATGAAAATTCTTTCTGAGAAAGGAGAAGAACCAAGCATTGTCATGCCTGACTTTGCCGACTGGATAAACCAAGTCTCCGTTAACTTAGAGTCTATTGAAGCCGCCGCTCCCATTAAATTTGATGGTATGTTTACTTCTTGGTATTTTGATCAGTTCTGTCCCGGACAAAATCCTCTCGGTTATCGCGGGGAAGACATTGGTTCTCTCTATCGCGGCGTAACCGGAAATATGCAGGCGCGGTTAGAAGATCTCGGATTGAGAAAGAAAAGCTTACCTCACAATGCTTTAGAAGATGCGATTATCCAAGCTCAAGAAATGGAAGCAGTATTGGAATTAATGAAGAAATAATCAATTAGAATTAAAATCAATTAGAATTAAAATCAATAAGAAGATTACCGGCCTCAATACTTCCCTTAGATTTGGATGGTTTTACCCATCTTCTCTTTCATAATCTTTATAAAACAACTTTTACCAAAACCATCCATGTCGAATAACCAACTCCAACCAATTTTTATTTTACCAGAAGATACGAAACGCACAACGGGTAGAGAAGCGCAATCAAATAACATCGCCGCCGCCAAAGCAGTAGCCCAAGCTGTCAGAACAACCCTCGGTCCGAAAGGGATGGATAAGATGATCGTCGATGCCGCTGGTGATGTCATTGTCACCAATGACGGCGTTACGATCCTCAAAGAAATGCAGATTGAACATCCTGCCGCTAAGATGGTTGTTGAGATTGCTAAAACACAGGAAGATGCCGTTGGTGATGGAACAACCACTGCTGTGATTATTGCCGGTGAATTGCTCAAGAAAGCTGAAGAATTATTGGAACAAAATATTCATCCCACAGTTCTTGCCAAAGGCTATCGCTTAGCTGAACGTGAAGCACAGCGCCTCCTCAAGAATATCGCCCGTCCGATTACGATCCATGACAAAGAGATGCTTCATCAGATTGCTGCCACGGCGATGACTGGCAAAGGTGCAGAAGCAAACAAAGATATCTTAGCCGACTTGTTAATCCGCGCTGTCACTCATATCGCATTTAAAAATTCTTCAACAACAATTGATCTTGGTAGTATTAAAGTCGAACGTATCATCGGCGAAAGTGCCGAGAAAAGTGAACTTGTTGAAGGCATTGTTCTCGACAAAGAACGCGTCCACTCTTCCATGCCCACAACAGTAGAAAATGCTAAAATTGCCTTGCTCGATGCTGCTCTAGAAATTAAAAATACAGAAATAGATGCCAAGATTCAAATTACCGATCCCCATCAACTAACTGCCTTTCTCGATCAAGAAGAACGCACGTTGCGCGAGATGGTCGCAAAAATAAAAAACAGCGGTGCAACCGTCGTCTTCTGTCAGCGTGGCATTGATGACATCGCTCAACATTTCCTCGCCAAAGAACATATTCTCGCTGCCCGTCGTGTCAGGAAGAGTGATATGGAAAAATTAGCCAAAGCAACCGGTGCCAAGATCATCAGTTCGTGGAAAGAATTATCTCCTCTCGATCTTGGATTTGCCGGAATTGTCCGCGAAGAAAAAGTAGGAGAAGAGAACATGCTCTTCGTCGAACGTTGTAAAGAACCAAAAGCCGTAACCATTCTTGTTCGTGGTGGCACAGAACACGTTGCTGATGAAGTAAAACGTGCTGTCACTGATGCTCTTGGCGATTTAGCTGCGGCACTTCGTGATGGCTTTGTCGTCGCCGGAGCCGGCGCAGTAGAAATGGAAGTTGCCCGCGGCTTACGGCTCTATGCTCGTACATTATCCGGAAGAGAACAGTTGGCTGTGCAAGCATTTGCCGAAACAATGGAAGTCATCCCCCGCACCCTTGCCGAAAATGCGGGACTTGATCCGATCGATATTCTTACCAAATTACGTTCAGCCCATGATCAGCAGCAAATCTGGGCGGGTGTTAACGTCTTCACCGGGAACGTTATGGATGCTTGGATGGAGGGCGTCTTAGAACCGCTGAAAATTAAAACTTTGGCATTGAAGAGTGCTACTGAAGTGGCTGAGATGATTCTGCGTATTGATGACGTAATCACGGGCGGTGGCAGTAAACGTCAGATCATGCCTCCCGGTACGAGTATTGATGGGGGAATGTAGATAACTAAAGAGATGTTTTTCGATGTCTCTTTTGAAGATTGATAACTTTTATATTTCAATTTAATTCCAGAAAAGAAAATAACGATTCGGATGGTGAAACTATGATTGAAGATGGAGGAGATGGATCCTGTGTACCAACGGCAACTTTGAGAGAGATTCTGAAAGATTCTCGTGATATTAGTACGACAGTAAGAGTAAAAGATACATGTGAAAGAGAAAATATCGTATTATATCTTCATGCTTTTAGATTAGATCTAGAGCAATTAAATGAAGAATATCAATATGGTATTTATGCTTTGAAAGCAATTCAAGCAAGTACTACTTACAAAGGATTTGCTGATTTTTTCAGTGACAGAGATTTAGAATGTCCAATAGGGGTTAATTCCGTAGATTATCATCTCGGTGTGAAGAAAGCGTCTGATCTCTATCGCGAAAATCAGAATAGCAGACCGAAAGTGTTATTACTTTAATCTATTTTTTTCTCTTTTCAATTAGTTTTTACTATTTTAGCACCAAACACTTTTAAATTCCGTTTCGTTTATCCCTTAAATGCATCCTGCTAATCTCATCAGTCTCTTTCGTGTTCTTACTCTCCCCATTATTATCTACCTTTTAACCCTAAACACCACCCCAGCCGTGTTCTGGGCGATTGTCATCTATGGCTTTGCCGTCTTCAGCGATATTATCGATGGTTATGTCGCACGAAGAACAAATCAGAAGCAGCTCATCGGTTCATTTATTGATCCTCTCGCTGATAAAATACTTGTCACGGGATTATTATTTTACTTTACCTTAATCCAGCAATTCTCTTGGACAATCCTCTCCATCTTCATCGTCAGAGATATCTCCGCCGGAATTTTCCGTTTTCTTTCCAGCCGCGAAGATATTATCTTCTCTCCACGAAAAGTCTATGCTCTTGCCGTCAGCACATCTCAATTTCTCCTCGTATTTAGTCTGTTGTTGCAAACGTTTGTCTTCGCCGGATCGGCCAAGTTAGCGGATCATATTATCCTCATTGTAGCACTGGTCCTCTTCTTCACGACCACGGCAGTAGTTCTCGCAGTTTTATCGTTTATTCATTCTATTTTATTTTACACCTACAAAATCAAGAATAAAAAATCTCATTTCCGGCAAGCGAAGTCCGTCTCTTTAGCCATCGTTGCTAATCGAAAAGCCGGCGGTTATTATAATTCTTACCGTCGTCATCTTTTGCAAGTATTTGCCCAGAGAAGAGATGCCCCCCTGTTCTACTTTCCCGATCAAAAAAACATGTACGTTGGAATTGAACGAGATTTAAGTGCGTACAAACATGTTATTATTGCGGGTGGTGATGGTTCATTTGAAAGCGCTCTAAACTATCAGCCGCTTCAGAAAAAAGTTCTTGGTTTTTTTCCACTCGGAGCAGGTAATGCGTTTTATTCTTTCTTCTACAAAGGAAAGAGGTACGAATATCTCCGTTCACGCTTTCCGTTCCGCGAGATGGAATTAGATGTTGTTGAATTAGAATGGGAAGGTGGTCGGCGTCAAACAGTATTTGTTAATATTGGACTGGATGCCGATGTCATTCGTTACAGTCAAGATCGCACTCGCCATGGTTTTGTGGTTTATCTTCGCGGTTGTTGGAGATCATTGTGGAAAGCACAAAGTGCCTATACATTTGAAGTCACTCTCAATGGAAAAAGAAAAGTCTTTTCCAATTGTTCGACGATCGTTCTTGGAAAAATTCCTTATTTGGGGTATGGTCTTCGCTCATTAGTTGGTATGATTCAACCCGACGATCAAAAAGTATATGGTCTTGCTGTCATTAATCGTCATGCTTCTTGGCTGAATAAGCCGTTGCGTGCTTGGGCCCTCATTGTAGGAATGTTTAATGTCAATATTCCGCCTCTTCTCTCTTTTAACGCCAGAGAGATTACAATTCGCAGTTCCGTAGCATTTCCCATTCAAGCCGGTGGAGAATATTTAGGTGAGAGTACGTGGGTACGATTACGAGTGGTGAGGAAGCAGAAGGTGTTGGTGGTGTGAGTCTATCCCCACTTTGTCTTTCCCGTATTAACGATCAGTATTTTTTTGTCTTTTGGAATTTTATTTTTAATCTGTAATAACAAACCCAAACCGGCAATTCCAGAAGGCTCAAAAGCGATTCTTTGCGACTCTGCAATTTTAACTGCCTCATCTAAATATTTCTCCTGTAACTTATAAACCTGGCTCATTCTTCCGGTGAGGCCGGTATATCTATAAAACTTAATCCACTGCTGTGAATAGTTTGCAAATGGCAGAAAAGGTGCATACAGCTTATCTGCTTTACTCTTCGAGCTTGTAGTTGTCGCTCCAATGATCGATGCTCTCTTGAGCACTTTCTTGTTTCCGCTAAAACGTGGATCGTGAATATTATAACTTAATTCTTTTTTGATGATATTCATTATATTTTCATAAAGTTGTCCCGTTCCGTAAGGCACAAAGATATACTCTGCGTCGTTATTGATTATTTCGTAACTCAGCCAATCATAAAATCTAACTGTTGGATCGTAAGCTTCATTGGAAGTAATATCAAACCCTCTCCTATTTTCAGTGAGACGGAGAATCTCTTCCCAATCAAACGTTTTTTTTCCTAGATCCTCTAAGAACACCTTACAACCAATCTTTTTCAATCCATTTACAATACTCAACTCTGTTCGAGAATCCATCAAAACATGCAGATTTGGCAGTCCATACTTTCTTAACTGTGTTTGTATGGCCAGCGCTGCAGAACCCGAACTAAGAATTGATAAAATTGGCAAAGTGGTAAGTATTCCTACTTTTTTAGACATTAGAAATTCTTTATACGTAACAACCATTTCCCAGGCCATTCTATCTTTATGTGTTCCCGTAAGATTTTGACTTTCATCTTTTAACCAGACATTTGAAAATCCTGGCACTTTGATTTTATATGTTGGTGTGGCAGGGAATCTAGGATTGTCTGGTGGAAATTCTGGTTTATTTGGATCATTTTCAGATCCTACCACAATTGATTTCAAAATTTGTTCTTCTTCTTTAGATAAACTCATAATACTAATTATCTATGCAAAATTCCTATATAAATGTTTATTTTTCCAACTCCCAGTTAATTTCCCCGAAACATTTAAATAAAGCCTAGCGTGAAAAAGATCATAATGGCGGCTGTCGTATAACGGCTAGTATTTGGGACTGTGGATCCCGAGACGGGAGTTCGATAGGTTGGTGCTGACACTAGCACAACTCGACTTTCTCCCCAGCCGCCCCACTTTCATCATTCAAAAAATGGAACCATGGAATCCTGATTTAAAGTTTCTCCAATTTCTCAGTGCTACTTCTCCTAAAATGGATACTCCCCGTTTTGTCGTTTCGGGAGAACAGAAAACCCTAGGCGACCTCATTCACGAACTGAAAATAGGAACTGACTGGGGAAGAGGTGTCTACACTCCACTCCATCAAGCCTACTTTCGTGAAGGTCCTCTCCATAAACAATATCAATCATGGCGGGAACAACAATCGTCCGAGGATTTTATATAGTTTAATCTTCTTCTCTCTTCATGGAAAACATCTATTCTCTTCAAACAAAGGGTAAAGTTCTCTTCTACGCAGCAGCGTTTATTTGTTTCATCTCGTTGGTGGGCATTCCTATTGGCATTTTATTTGTTATTATGGCTGTTCGAGCAAAGATTATCTTAACCGATAAAGAAATGATTTATACCATGCTTCGCACAAAAAATATTCCTTACTCTCAAATCACCAGAATATCTCTCTCCAAAGCACAAACCGCCCGTTATTATGTCAAAAATTCTGTCGGCTCAGGAACTTCATTAAATCTCGTAACTGTCATTCCTCTCGTTGTTGAAACTAAAGATCAGAAAATAAAATTATCTGCCAACTTCTTTGACAACACGCCAGAGATGATCGAGCTTCTCCTCAAGAAAACAAAACTAAACTTGGAATCATAAGAGGAGTTTGCAAAATAGGGATTTTGGCAAATTAATTTTCTAAACCTGCCAAAATCACGGCTATTGCAAATCCTCTTAGAGAACTTTGCCAAGAAAGAATGAATTATGCAAAGTTCTCATAACATAATTTAACACAATTCTCCCTTTGCATACGTCAAAAAAGAAGAAAGAATCGTTGAAAATTGATAAAGTGGGCTTTCCATTAAGAGCGCCCCCACAATCCCGTTTTTAATACCCATCTTCGTTGCTATTTTTGCAAACAGTGCTGTTTCACGAACCCCCATTTGCATCGAAATAAATGATATTTTTTGACAAATGACACTTCGTTCGTTACACATCTTAATTTGTTGAACTTGTCCTGCAAGCTTGGAGATCAAATCGTCTATGTCGGAATTAAGAGGGCATTTTCCAATGGGGCAAGTATGACCGCTTGCTGATTGGTCTGAAGCGGCGTAGAGCAAACCCAATATTTCATTGAGATCAGCAGCAAATGATTTCTTTAATTCTAGACATTGTTGACTTTCTGTTTGTGTCGTCTGGCGTTGAGAAATAAAATTTCTTCTTTGAAGATCTATCCGCAGATCTTTCACGTGAAGTACGGGTTCATTGTTTATTGAAGTTAGAGAATCTCTCGTCACTCTTGAATGCGTTGTTCTCGTAAACGATGATCTCGCTTGAGCTGAATCTAACAGCGAGAACAGTAGAATAAATACCATCACCACTCTCATTATCACTTGTTTCTTCTTCATCAAACACGTCTGATTGTTATTTCGGTGGCAGACAACTGCCATACTTCTTTGTCCACGATCCATCGGGAGCACATTCATCCCACGCTTGGTTTTTCTCTTCCGAGAATTGATTCAAAAAGCCATCAATCTCGGAAAGACTGCTGATCGGATAGAGCTTACCGTTGCCATCGACAATGGTTTGCAGGTCTTTATTATTGTCCCCATATTGAATACCAATAATATATACACCATCGCCTTGAATCATTGTCTTTACTTGTGGAATTGAATACGATGAGACACTATCGTCTTGATGAAACGGAGCATCAGTTAACAATAAAATATACTTTTCTTCTCCTTCAGACCAAGCTAAATTCAAAGCAGAAACAACGGCTGGTAGTTGTGCCTCTGCTTCGTCATCTCCTCCTGCTGCTTCGAGACCATTCATCCATTGTTGGAATTGGCTAAAATCTGTGGCAAAACCATATGTCGTAACATCGTCACGGAAAGTAACCAATCCAAATTCTACTTCCTCAGTATTAGCGCTGAGAGACTTCGCGAAAGTAGTAATCAATGTTCTAGCACTATCAAAATCTTCATACATACTTGAAGTAACATCAAGAACGAAAACAAAACCATAGGGCTTGCAAGGAACTGCATTTTTCTTGCTTCCCACTGGCGAGCAGCATACCGATTCTTCACTGTCATTACAAAACGTATCAAGACCTTCACTTGTGCATTGGCGGTATGCTTTTCCCTCACACCATCCTACTCCTTCGGCGCAGAGTTCGCCGACGTTAAATCCGTCATCGATAACCCCGTTGCAGTCATTATCTTTCCCGTCGCAGATATCAGCCGTAGGAAGAATCGCAGTACAGCCTAACCATCCTGTCCATTTACCATCAATACAATACTTCTGTTCAACGCCAACTTTACATGCGCCAACATCAATCATTCCACAACTTTGATTTAAAGTCAGACCCTCGTCAGTTAATCCATTACAGTTGTTATCTTTTCCATCGCAAAACTCCGTAGTACCTGGTTTAATTAAAGTGTTATAATCGTCACAGTCAAAGAAACCATTAAATTCCACAAATCCTTCTGGTCTTTTACAGGCAAAGATATTTTGTTCTTTAACACCATAACCATCTCCGTCTTTATCTTGAAAGAACGTCTTTAATTCTTTTTGATCGCATTGTTCTCCAAAAGAATCAGTAATCCAAGATAATGGTTTGGTATATTCCGTGGAGTCATTCTCAGTGTTATCAGTAGCATCGACCGAGGTATCATTTTGTGTTGGTTCGTTTGTCGCATCAACCGCCACCGGCCGATCAACATATTTTGTTTCAAAAACTCTCGTACAACTTGTTAAACTTAGAACAGTTGAACTGACGAGAGCAACGTTACGCAGCCAGCGTGAGTGCAGAAGTTGTTCGAGCATGATTCAGTTGCGTAAAGATTCCTTTTAAAAATTTGTTTACAGCCGTTTTGTATTTTTTCTCAGCAAACATTTAAATAGAACTCATCATTTTAACCAACTATGATAACTCAAACCGGTAGTGATTGTCTTCATCGACAGTACTGATTTTGCTAGTTATACGAATATTTCTTTTGTTGAAAATTTGGTTGTAGATAATTCTCTATTTCATCATCGTTAGGGTGTTTACCCCTTAGCATTGTTTTTATGGCCGCAGTAGTGCCCACAGAGAAACGACGATTTCTCTGGGGCGCCAAAGTGATCGCTGTCACTTTGTGCGTAATGGTAACATAGAGGACTGTGGAGAAAATTATTTTCTTAGAAATCTTCTGTTGCGGGTTCAATTCCCGCCTGTGGCCCTTTCAATACAGCCGACTGGGCTCAAAACAGGGAGATAGCAAAAATGTCAGGACAAGACGATAAGTTTTACGAAATGGACTTAGCGAGTTTAAAGTATGGGGTACTAGTAGCACTGCTGCAAGAAAATGCCGTTGATCGAGAAGTATTGCCACGGGAATTAACGAGGTCTATGAAGAAATATCAACGAAGCAGATGTTGGCGTAATAGCTGCGATTTTCAAGAGGCGCTACGCACTTCTTACTCAACAATACCATTATCATTAGAGTTCCAAAGTGAATTAGAACAGTTAGCAAATTGTTTCGATTTAGATGGATTAGAACGGAGGTATAAACCATGAACACAACAATAACGAGACGAGATTTAGAAAATCAACAACGCTTTGTGGCCGAAGGACTAGGCGCACCAGAAGCGAGAATAATGGGAGCTAAGGCACAGCGAAGTGCTGATTGTCTTCACGACTGTATTTATTCCACAAAATAGTGGCTTAGAACGCTTTAACTATTTAGCACTGCGTGAATTTACGGATCGAGCAGTCCAATTCCAACGTGTACGAGGAGAGTCTGTGCCTCAATCTGTTGAAGAATGCGGAGGCTATGGCTGGACAGGGAACGATCTGTTTGTCAATTACTCTTTATCACAAAATAAAACTTTGTTGCGTGTTGTTAAAACAATTCCCTGGCCAGAACAACAAAAACCGCGCCTCTGTCTACTTGGACCAGAAGAAACATTGTCACGACAATTTTATTTCTATAACGGAAATAGAGTCGTTGCCCCAAACAAATATCAAAATATCATCGAACGCTACTTCGAACAGATGCAGTGGTATCCCGATACTCTGTTCTTAGATGGTCAGGTTGATCGTCAAGTAAGATTGGGAAAAGTAGATTTAGCAATTGATATTGTCTATTCGGGGAGAACAATACGTGAAGAAAGATGGAGTATTTACGACACGATCTTTGATCAAAGTGGTTTTGTGTTGTTAACAAAAGATATATAAAACAAAAAATAAATGGAGGATAATACAATGGAATTTCAAACAGCTAAAGGCGTGCGTGACGTCCCGCCTGAAGAAAAAATTGTAAAAAACAGTATCGTCAACGTCATGACTGAACAATTCGAACTAGCGGGTTTCGCCCCGTTAGAAACCCCAATCTTAGAACGCTATGAGACGTTGGCTGCAAAATTCACCGCTGGAGAAGCATCCGATGCCTTGAAAGAGATCTTCAAACTCAAAGATCAAGGTGACCGTCTGTTAGCGCTGCGTTTCGATTTAACCGTTCCATTGTCACGTTTTGTTGCGATGAACCCTAACTTAAAGATGCCATTTAAACAGTATGAGTTTGGGGTTGTCTTTCGTGATGGTCCAATTAAATTAGGGCGTTATCGTCAATTCTGGCAAGCTGAACTTAACATTGTAGGCAGTCAATCAATGTTGGCCGAAGCGGAAATTCTTTCCGTCGTACAAAATGTCTTCACTAAACTAGACTTAGATATTGTCATCAAAGTCAACAACCGCAAATTGTTAAATGGCTTGTTGGAACAAGCCGGAATTAAAGACAAAGAAGAAGCGTTGATCTCGTTAGATAAACTTGACAAGATTGGCAAAGATGGCGTTTCCCAAGAACTGAAACAGCGCGGCTACTCTCAAAAACAGATTGATACTTTCTTTGATCTCATCGAAGAAGGAATTTCTCTCGCTGATCTCGCCAAGAAAATTACTTCTTCAGAAGCAAAAGAAGGGCTGCAAGAATTAGAAGAACTATTTCAATATTGTAAGATCCAAAAGATTGATGCCGTCTTTGACGTTTCATTATGTCGTGGTCTTGCCTATTACACCAGTACTGTCTTCGAGACTCGTTTAAAAGATGGTTCGTTTACCGCTTCTCTCGCCGGTGGCGGAAGGTTTGACAAAATGATTGGCAACTTTATCGGCGGAGGAAGAGAAATTCCTGCCGTCGGCATTGCCTTCGGTCTTGAACCAATTATTGATGTCATCTCCCTGAAAAAGAGATCTACTGTGAGAACTCCCGCTCGAGTTCTTGTTCTCCCCATTAATACGGTAGAACAATCTCTGAGCATTGTCGTAGAACTGCGTCAAGCCGCTATTCCAACTGATCTCGCTCTGTTAAAAGGCGTAACCAAGAATCTCCAATACGCTGCGGCATTAGGCATCCCCTATGTCGTTATCATCGGTGAGAACGAATTAAAGCTGAAAAAAGTTCTCTTGCGTGATATGACTTCGGGTGTCGAGGAAGTACTGACACTGAAAGAGGTCATTAAGAAACTGCAATGAGTAAAAAGCCATTGAAAGTACTTGGGTATGTTATTCTTTTTATTTTACTTTTAAATTTACTCCTCTTTGCGTTTCGCGTTATTTCAGGATTGCTCTTTTGGGGCGTGATTGTTGTTGGAGCAGTGTTTGTCTATTTGATCTTGCCAAAGATGAAGAAAGAGTGAAGATGTTTATTCTTTCACATAGCACAGTATTAATGTCATTAGGTCTGTCCTAGTGATATGTATCCCATTAGCAAGCGTTGTTTTCTCTAAGTCAATCTTAACGGTTGTACTCCCTTCTGGTAAAATCGAAAATTCAATAGCATATCCTCCTGTCCCTTGATAAAAAGAGGCTTCTAACCCCGCTAACTGTTGCCCTTCTGCTCCACTTTGAATATCGTCTATGATCTCTAGAGTTTGAATTACCTGTTTTGGAATTATTTTCCTCAGTGATCTCGTTGCTTTACCGTGCGCAGAGGCTTCATCATCTGATTGTGAATATATCTCCCAGTAAAGATGTGTTAAATATCTGGTAAATGTTCTCTCTGGACTTTCTGGAAGGACAGTGAGTGTTTCCGGAGAGAGATATTGATCCAATGAAAGATAATCCAAGAGCGCGCGAACAATCTTTTCTTTGGGAAGAAAAGTAGATCCCTCAGTTTCTTCAAGACATTTTCCTAAGTGAAGATGACCACTTGCTGTGGAAGGCGAATCTATTCTCCGTAGTAAGTTCTCTAAATAGTTCTCTGTTTCTGGTAAATGAAAGACCATTTTTGAGATAGTAGATAGTTTCCTTTTAAACATTCCGTTGTTTTTTTCTAAAAACTGAAAATCACCAAATCTTTTATAAATAAAGTTATAATTTTAAGAAGGAATGGCAAAGATTGGTATTGAAAACATAAGTGAAGTGCGATTAACTATTATCCCTACAGAAAGAAGGTTTGATTCTCAAGGAGACTTAGGAGTTCATTCTTTAGTATCTTCTAAATATGTTGAGAAAGGATACGATCAGAAACCGAAAACGGAAGAAGAAGCAAAAGCACGCGCTGAACGCGACTTCAACGGCTTAGTTAGTTCATCTCCAAAAATTTCTGCTTACCCCATTAATCATGCAAATCTTGTCGTCGCAGATATTGCCCCAACTCGCTATTTAATCGGACAAGCCCTTCGTGATCTCACTAAAGAAGGAAAATATCAACCAAATATATTTCCTCAAATGAGTCCAGATATGGTCGGTGTTTCTTTAGTCGTTCCGGTAAAGATTAAAGGAGACTACTTCTTGTTGTCGCAGATTAAAGGCAAAGCGCTCGGTTCCGGAGAAGTACATACGGGTCTTGTTGCGGGGAATGTCGACGGAAAATATCTTTCCACAGAAGATCCTTTCGTTGCTACATTACGAAATGAATGTTCAGAAGAAGTCGGTCTCGATCTGAGTACATTGGATCGAACAGCAGCATTATATCTCGTTGATGAAAGGGAGACGGGGCAAGTTAATTTTGCTTATCTTGCCCGCAATGCTGATGCCCAACAGATGATCCATTCATATGATCGAATCGTGCGTGAAAAGTTAGCAGCAGGGGAAGCATTAGAAGTAATGGCTTTAACAGCTGTCCCTATTGGTGCATATCTAGAGAAACAGGAGAGTGGAGCTCTTGGCTTGAGAGGAATTACTGTCTATCATCCAACCCCGAACGGTCTCGCCGAAAAAGTAGAAGATCGCGGAGTACGTCCTTACACCCAGGCGACGTTAGATTATCTAACCAAACCAGAAAATGTGAAATTCCTCCTCGAGAAAGCAGGATTTTAGTTTTTTTTCAATTAATTTTATAAATAAAACAAAATCAGATTAAACATGATCTCTCTCGGTATCTCTCTCGCACTCCTTACTGCAGTAATCACATCTCTCCTCGATGTGTTAAGCAAGAAAACAGTACAAACAATCAACGAATATGTTGTCGCGTTCTCTCTCCGCTTTTACACTCTCTTCTTTCTGCTACCGTTTTTTCTCTTTATTGATATTCCTCCAATCAATAATAAATTCTGGCTAGCCTTGCTCATCAGCGGATTGTTAAATCTTATCACGAGTATTCTCTATATGAAAGCGCTGAAAGCATCAGACATTTCATTAAGTGTCCCGTTAGTGACGTTCACTCCCCTATTTTTGTTAGTAACATCTCCCTTTCTTGTAGGTGAGATACCAACATTCTGGGGGATGATTGGGGTGTTTAGTATTGTCATCGGCTCATATGTTCTTAATCTTAAGTCCAAGAAAACGGGAATATTTGCCCCATTCAAAGCATTATTCCATGAGAAAGGATCAAAGATGATGTTGTGCGTAGCATTTCTCTGGAGCATCTCTTCCAATTTTGATAAAATCGGGGTCAAAAATTCTTCGCCTCTATTTTGGTCTTTTATGGTCAATCTGTTTATTGTTTTGGTTCTTTTCCCACTCGTCTTGATAAAAGCGAGAACTGATTTTTCTCAATTCAACATTCACTGGAAGAAGTTGGTTCCATTTGGTTTTCTTAATGCATCCGCCGTCTTCTTTCAAATGACTGCAGTCAGTTTAACATTGGTAACTTATGTTATTTCCGTGAAGCGATTAAGCGTTGTCTTCTCAGTGTTATTCGGTTATTTAATATTTAAAGAACAAGGAATTAAAGAACGTTTGCTTGGCAGTCTTTTAATGGTCGCAGGTGTAGTCATAATCGCCCTTTCCTGATCTTCTTCCCCTACCCTATCTTCCTCTTCAACCCTTCTTTCGTCCCAAGAATTCCCATACTAACATACTGTCCATCCATCGTCCACACACTACTCGCCCAAGTATCTTTATCAGCAATCATCCCCGCAAGAGTCACACCTAACACTCTCTGTAATTCCGTCTGACGTACTTCCAATTCCGTTCCAGCCGCAGCAAGAGAAGCGTAATCTCGTTCTAATCGAACTCTTACTCGCGCGCTCGTCTCCTCAAGAATAGTCACAGGAACACTATTGCCGCTCCAGCGCAATGCTGATTCATAAATTCCTAAATGATAGATTACTGGAAAATTAAATTGTAGTTGATCTTCCATAATTATTAATTTTAGAAATCTATTTATATTCTTTTCTAGAAAAAGTAATTGTTTAGCTAATAACAGTGCTACTGTCCTCAGGTCGAGCTTCTTCTAAAAAGACTGGTTGCCGCCGAGGGGGATGCCCCATCCGGGGAGTGGCGGTGATGATATATGCCATTCAAAAGCGAGAAGACAGTAGCACTTCGATTGCGATGTGCTGACGAGCCGTGAGATTGACCAAAAATAGTCTGAGCTAAAAGTTGTTTATCAATGAGAACTATTTACTATTTTTGGACAATAATTACCTCTTACGAAATGCAGTTTCAATCTCACCGATTGGCTTTGTCAGCACATCGCTTTAAGGAGCTAAACAATTTCTAGGAAACACTACCATTCATCTTCTTCATCTCTCGTATACACGATCGTCTTCTTGCCCACGATCATTGAATGCTCAAACTGTGAGATCAATCCATTGGCCACTTCTACTAACGGGGGATACGCCCGAACAATTCCACTTTGCTGTAATTCCCGCAAACCCAACGCCGTTGGACCTCGACCATACTTTCGTGTCAGCCAGCGTGACGTAAACGGCAACCCGTGTAACGTTTTAACATCGTCCAGAATTTTTCGAGCATACGGCGTTCGTACTCCTCTTAATTGTTCAACCATAAAAATCGTCGCCGGCGGCTTCTCTTTAATCAAGCCTTTTCCATTCGTCACAAATGGTTCAATCGCAATTTGCCAGCCTTCTTTCAATTCTGTTTTCTCTTTATTGTTATAGGTTGGAATAGAAATACCACCGTGAACTTTATACTGATCGAGAGTGTGGCCACACAAATTCTTCACCGTCGTAAAGCCCATCGCTTCTGCTTCTGATAATTGTGCTTCACCTAATTCCCACAATTGTCTTCCCGGTTCGACAAGTTTAATCGCTGCGCGAAGAGAATTCTGTGCCGCTTTGACTAGATCTTGCTGTTCTTTTGTTTTTCCTACGATTACGGTCATCGCATTATCAGCAATATAACCGTCTTGATGAACGCCAATATCGATTTTAACAATATCTCCCTCTTTGAGGGTCGTCTTATCATCTTCTTCGGGACAGAAATGCGCTGCTGTTTCGTTAAGCGCCATCTGCGCCCAGGCAATTTGTCCGCCTAATTCAATAATTCTCTTTTCACAAGAATCCATGATCTCGAGCGCTGAAGCACCAGGCACAAATTTCTTCGCCCCTTCGCGTCGAACTTGCGACGCAACTTTTCCCGCTTTGAGAATTTTCTGCACAGTTTCAGGAGACATAATACTCATTCATTATTGGCTCTTATAAACTTTCCGAATCCGTGTACGTATTTAGTTAGTTGGCCAAGAAATTCGTCTCGCAGTGGCTAGCGAAGCAGAAGGGATAGGAACGGAAAATCATCTCTTCATATTTTTCTTTTGAATAAGATAATTCCTAACCTATTTTCCGCGAGACGAACGGCCAACTAAATACGTACTAATCCGTTGTCGTTAGATAGTGCCGTTTCTCCAGTTCACGTAATCCCCACGCCGTTTCAATACTATTTTCCAGTATGGTATTCACAAATTCATCCCCATACAATTTTCCTAAAGCGTACACATTGTGAGCCAAATCTCCATCTTCCCACATCGCGGGATCGTCGGAGTTGATTGTTACTTTGATCCCAGACCGTACCAATTGGTCTAAATGCAAGTCTGCAATGTCGTTGATAAAAGAACATTTTAGATTTGAAATTGGATTAGATTCTAGCCGAACGTTATTCTGTAGCATCAATTCGATTATCTCTGGATGTTTGTAAAGATGAATTCCATGCCCGATCCCATCTGCCCGAAGTACACTCAGTGCAGTACGAAGATTTTGAACTCCTTCTTCTTCCGAACACATTTCATCGGCATGAACCGTTCTTTTCAATACTGAATCGAACGTTAATGCATACGCTTCTTTAAATCGTTCCGGCGGAAATAGCGGTTCATAGCAGGCTAAATCAATCCCCACGACTCCCCTTTCCGTAAAATGAAGCGCGGCTTGAACAATTTTCTTTGCCTCTGCAGGGTCAACTTCGCGATTGATACAAATAATTGGTCTCACTTTAACCCCTGTTTCTTCTTCTCCTTTGGCAAAGCCTTCTAGCGCATAACCAATGACTTTCTCCATCGATAGACCTTGTCGCGTGTGATACCATGGCGCAAAGCGTGATTCAGCATAGATTGTTCTTTGAGACTTTAAGTAGGCACAATGTGCCTGCGCCATATTCTTTAAGTCTTCAGCAGTTTGCATCGCCCCCACTGGTACAGCAAAGACAGAAACAATATCATACTTTGAAAAGAGACCTGTTTGAAATTCTCTCAATCCTGCAACCGATGTCACTTCCCGATTTGTAATCGGTGTTCCATCAACATAGTGTTCTGGCAAGAGTATCCTCTCATCTTTTCTCTGATAAAATTGCCACAAACTTTCTGCAGGGATCGAACCATCCCAATGAATATGATTGAGAAAAGTCGTTCGTCTTCTCAGCGAAGAGAGATAGTCTTCGTCATCAAAATGTAGTTCAACCATTTTTTCTCTTCTGTTTGAGAGTTGACATTTAAGTTTTTCTATTTTTTCGACCCGTCGATGGTTATACCACTACTGCTTGCTTAACATTTAGAATCTCTTCTGCTTTCTTCATCAAATCGGCAAAGTCTTCATTTAATTTCTTCTCTTCAATAATACCTTTTGCCTTGGCAAACCATTGCCTGATGATTGATTGTATTTTGCTCATTGCACGCTCTACATCTCGCATCGCGATCTTTCTCCTCTTTCCCGTTGCTACACTCTCTTTAAGGGGAATGTCCGTTGCTGCTTCACAGATTGCTTTGAGATCAGCGCCCGATAGCCCCTCTGTGAGATCGGCAATTTTTTTGTAATCAATCAGTTCGGTTGGCCTCTTCGCCAAATGAATTTTAATGATCTCCATGCGTGCTTCGTGATCTGGTGGAGGGATAAAAATGGTTGTTCCGAAACGTCCTTCTCGACGCAGCGCCGGATCAATCGCCCACGGTTCATTTGTCGCCGCTAATAATAAGATCTGTTGTTCTTTGGCGTCAACCCCATCCATTTCTGTCAATAGCTGGGCCACTGCACTTTTCTCATGAGTTTGTCCTTCGCTGCGATCGCGGCCGAGAACTTCAAATTCGTCAAAAAAAATAATCGTTGGTTGTTGTTCTCGTGCTTTTTCAAAAAGTTCGGCAATGTTCTTCTCTGTTTCCCCGACAAATTTGCTTTTAATATCAGACGCTTTGACGTGGATAAATGTAGCCTGTGCTTCTTCCGCCGTAGCTTTAGCAATCAAACTTTTTCCGCAACCGGGAGGACCGTACATCAAAATGCCGCCACCGATCGCCTTCCCGTAATAAGAATAAATCTCTTTGTTGCGGAACGGTTCAATAATTTTGAAACTAATTTCTTCTTTGAGTTCTTCTAATCCACCAATCGAGGAGAATCCTTTTCTCTTATCGCTGCTCGTTATCGTCGTAGTATCATTCGTTGTTGAAGAATTCTTGCGCAGTCTCTGCGCCGTGCCATAGAAGCGTTGCGCCATTGCCAAGAATTCCTTTTCCTTAGCTGGTTTCTCTTGTGAACACTTCACCAAATATTGCGCCGCTTCAAGATAATGTTTTGCCGCTTCCTGCGGTGCTCTTTGTTCTTCTTTCTGCGCTAAGAGTACTAGTGTTTTAATCGTCTCTTCGCCGCACATTTAGACTCCCTTCAGTTCGTGACTGTGGTGATTGTGTTCTAGTTCTGCCAGCGTTCTCTTTGCCAATTCTTGTTTTGTCAATTCTTTATCCCAGATTTCGCCTAATGCTTGTTTTGACTTTTTGTAGCATTCATTTGCCTTCTTTAGCAGTGAATCACTCTGGAGGAGTTGAGTTTGTAAGATGTAAATACTTGCCGCTTCCAAATAACTCGTATGGGCTTCAGCGTATTCTTTATCCTCTAACTGTAGCTCTGCTATTTTCTCGTAGCGTTCGGCATCATGAATGTTGCACATTGTTTTTTCCTCAATTATATAATCTCATCATCTGTGGCTGTGTCGTTGTTTTATCCTGTTGTCTTGCTGTCCTGCCACCATTCCACTGAGCAAGCGCTTCTTCGATCTTTTGAACAAGATCATCTCTCATTCTTTGTGTTTCTGATCTGCCCTCTTCTTTTTCACTTGTTTTTAGAGTTGCGAGATATGTTAAAAGCAAATTTTGGTAGGGAATTGGTCTTTGTTCTTCCGTTCTTGGTAATTCTTTCTGTTGTGGTTGTTGTGGCGTTACAAACCTCATCCCTTCTCCTAAGAAGAGGTCACTAGTCATTTGTCGCGGTTGTTCATACTGTCGCTGTGAACTTTTATCTGGCAGTGATCCATACATTCTCACCCCTAATCCTTCTTCCAAAGCACTTCCTGAATAAAGTCGTTGCGTTTGAGGCATTATCTGATACCCCCCTGCTTGTTTTTGTAATTCACCATAAACCATATTTCGAACGCTGGCATAATCAATTCCCGTAGCAACTTGTTGTACGACGTAGTTATGTGGTGAGCAGACCATTTTTGGGGAATATCATCTGTGACAGTTATGTCTTACTAGATCTCTAGAAGCGTTTTGACGTTAAAAGTGTTTTGCCGGAGCGTGAGACAGAAAAGTCAAGACAATTCTCTCAATATCCTCAACGTATCGACTGGATTCTTCACCGTCACGAAATCAACAACCTTTGTCGCTGGATAATCATTTCCCCCTGGATACGTTTTATCTCCCAAGAATAATATTGTGGAGGAAGGAATTCCTAAATGCTTCGCAAACTGCAGTATCCCCCAACCTTTGTCTAAACCTTTGCGCGTAATATCAATTGATGTTGTTCCGGCAATCGTAATCTCATATTTCTCTTCATCTAACATCGTTTTGATATGATTGATCCATTCTCTCCGTTTATGTCCCTCCGCATCATAGCTTTCTTTTTTCTCCCTTGGCGCCGATCTTCCAATCGCCGACAACGTTATTTGTGTTTCACGATCTTGAATTTGATCTTCCTTCGTTGTTAATGATTCTATTTTGAATTTCTCTGTCGTCTTTTCTAGCGCCCCCATTATTTCTTCTTTTTCGGATAGAGTTAGCGTATGCTTATATAATTCCTGATGGTCGTCTTTAGAATGAACTTCAACACATTGCGTCCCGGTAGTTGGCAAGAGATAATGTTTTCCTTTTAATTGTGAAGAAACCATCTCCATAAGATATTCTTTCTTTGTCCCGCTAATCACAGCGAATGTAAATCCTCTTTCCAGAAGTCTATTTATTTCCGCCGCCATCTCTTTAGACAACGGCTGACAGCTCTCGCAGATAGTTTCATCGACATCGGCAATGATCACTCTTTTTTCAGACATCACAGAGTGAAGTTGTTCCACTCCTATTAAATAGTTATGAAAGTCTGAGAAAGAATTAGGATGAAGAAAGAAGAAAATTATGAAGAAGCGGAAAAGAGACGTTAGGGGATTATATCCGTTGATTTTTTTCTTTTTTTATGAATCTAAGCAATTGTAAACGATGAAAGAGCGAAATCATTAAATATCTTTATTTCTTTTTTAAAGTCTTGTGACACTAGAAGATTATCCAACGTGGAGAAGACATCAGCATATTACTCTTTATTTAGATGAAAGAAAAGCAGAAGATAGGGAAGCATTAGAATATGTCCGTTCTCATGATCTCAGATATGTTCGTGTTCCTGCTGAGGGAGGACCTGCTGCGCGCTATGGTCTTTTTGGACGCTATGATGGTTTAGATGAGATTAAAACACTAGTGGATCGACTAGCTGAGAAAGAAGCTCGCTCGAAAAATAATTAACGAAACTTTTATAAATAACCGCTCATCTGAAGCTATCGGACGGCCATAGGGGCGCTTGTTACCCGTTCCCATTTCGAACACGGAAGTCAAGAGTGCCTCCGTACTGGGTTGTACTGCATTACGTGGGAACCCCGGTAAGCTGTCCACCTTTTCTTAAAAAATTCTTAAACTACTATTTTAGTTAAATCTCTCTTATCTTTAATCAATCTCGTCTTAAATCCTAGTTTTTGCGGAACTTCACCATCATCAATCGGATTATCGCCAATGACGAGGCACTCCCTTACTATTAACTTCTCTTTCACTATTAATTTCTTCCAGAAGCGTTGATCATTCTTTCGGCAACCAGCATCGTCCTGAGAGAAAATAAACTCAATATATCTCAGTAAATTATATTTTTGAAGATAGAGCCGGATTGTTCGTTGCATTGAATTTGAAACGATGCCGATTCTCTTTTTTTCAGACTTTATCTTTTTAAACAGGTCAATAACTGTATCATATAGAACTGGAACGACCCCAATTTGTTTACCTAGAATACTATAATATTCATCAACCAATCCTACTTCTCGACAAAGATCTCCGCTATCCCAACGTCCAAACTTATTCTTTTTAAATCCTAATTCCTCTGCTTTTCCATCAATTTCTTCTCTCTTTATCTTTAACTTTTTCTCGATCATCTTTAGAACCGGCTCGTAAATTTCAGCATAGATCTTTGTACTGATCAAAGTATCATCGAGATCAAAGAGATAAGTTCTTATTACCATCCTTCTCACCATGATACCTAACTATAAAAAAGAATCGTCTTTCAGCAAAAATCTCTCTTCCACAACGCTTTTAAACAATTTTCCAGTCCTTACCTTCTTCATGAAAGCAATTATTCTCGCCGCCGGGTATGGCACACGCTTAGGCCCCATTACTCAAAATACCGCCAAGCCCCTTCTCAGCGTCGGTAAAAAGACAATTCTTGATCACATTGTTGAAAAAGTACGGCTCCTCCATCAGGTTTCTCACATTTATGTTGTTACCAATCAAAAATTCTACCGCGATTTTGAACAATGGAAAAAACAGCAGAGACAGTCTGATATTATCATTATTAACGACCACACCATTTCTAATGAAGATCGCCTCGGTTCAATCGGAGACATCAATTTTGTTATTGAACAAGAAAAAATCAAAGATGATCTCTTAATCGTTGGTGGTGATAATCTCTTTGAGGATGATCTTCATCACTTCCTCAATTTTTTTAACACTTCAAAGTCATCATCAATCATGCTTCATGACGTGAAATCCATTGCCTTCGCGAGAAATCTCGGTGTTGCGTCCATCAACGAGCATCATCAAATCACTTCGTTCGTTGAAAAACCTGAAAATCCAACTTCAACATTAGTCTCCACATTAATCTATGCTTTAAAGAAAGACCATCTCTCTTTGATAAAAAATGCCCTTCACGATGGAAAAGCAGACCGTGCCGGCGATTTTATTAAATACCTCTCTGAACGTCAGCCCGTCTATGGGAAAATTCTTCGAGGAAGATGGTTTGATATTGGTACACCAGAATCATTAAAAGAAGCAGAGGGAACATTCAACAAATGAAAATTGCCATCTTCGGAACGGGGTACGTTGGATTAGTCACGGGTGCATGTCTCGCCGGCTTAGGTCATGATATTACCTGTGTTGATATTGATGAGAGAAAAATCCAGCAGTTGAAAGAAGGGAAGATTCATTTCTTTGAGCCGGGATTAAAAGAACTTGTCAGCAAGAATGTTGAGAAAGGTCGTCTCACGTTCACCTCTGATGCGAAAATAGCAGTTCGTCTTTCTGATGCCATTTTTAATTGCGTTGGCACACCCAGTAATACAGATGGTTCTGCCGATCTTCAATCTGTTTTTTCCGTTGCTCAAACCGTCGCTCGCTATGCTGATGGTCATAAATTATTGATCAACAAAAGTACCGTTCCGCCGGGAACGGCACAGCGCTGTCATACTCTTATCCAAGAAACTAATCCGTTATCGGAAGTAGAAGTAATCTCCAACCCAGAATTCTTAGCCGAAGGAAAAGCCGTCCATGATTTTACCCATCCTGATAAAATTGTTGTCGGTGCAAAAACGGCAAAAGCGTTTTCACTATTGCGGCGAATTTATACCGGTAGGGCACGGACTTATATCCCCGTCCTTGAAACCGATTGGGAAACTGCCGAGACAATTAAATATGCCAACAATTCATTTCTTGCCACAAAAATAAGTTTCGTCAATGAATTGGCAAATATCTGTGATAAGGTCAATGCCGATGTCAAAGTTGTTACTCAGGCGATGGGTTTAGATTATCGTATCAATCCGCGTTTTCTGAATCCGGGCATTGGCTATGGGGGAAGTTGTTTTCCCAAAGATGTCCGAGCGTTGATTCATACTGCCAAAGAGAAAGGCTATGATGCTCATCTCTTGCGCGAAGTCGATGCCCTCAATGAACGACAGAAACAATATCTTCTCCATAAAGTAAAAGCTCGTTTCGGACAGACTCTCGTCGGACATCGCTTCACTGTGTTAGGACTTTCATTCAAACCACAAACCAGCGATCTCCGCGAATCCCCCGCATTAGTTCTCGTTGAAGAATTATTAAAGCACGGCGCCGACGTTACTGTCTATGATCCCGTCGCCCACACTGAGGCGCAGGAAGTATTTGGCAGCAAAGTAAAGTATGCCTCTTCACTCGTCGATTCGACGACAGATAGTTCGGCTATTGTTCTCGCCACTGAGTGGGATGAATTTCGCAACGTTAACTTTACCGAGTTGGGCAAGACGATGAAACATAAAGTTGTCTTTGACGGTCGTAATATCTACGAACCGGAATTAGTTGCTGAAGAAGGCTTTGAGTATTTTGGTGTGGGAAGGAAGTAATTTTAGAATCCACGCTCTAGCGTTATCTCATTTTTCTGTTGTTTTCTTCTAACTATTAATAGGCCAACAAAAATAAAATTCATCAACACGAGTGAAGCAGGATATAAGTATGTGACAACAGAATAGTTCTGCAGCGCAATAATTGCAATTATGAACTTCAATCCACTCAGAAAAAAGGTGAGCATTGTTTCTTCGTGTGGTTTATGATATGATTTTCTGAAGGTTGGATAGAATCCCAGAGCATCAATCAACGTAATCAAAATAACTGATCCTAATGGACTATCAGTGAGAAACCATAATATTAGCGCAACAACAGCGCCACTAAGACTCCACTTATCCGATGGCGTAATATTCTTTTCTCCTCTTCCAATCGCTAAAAAGAATATAACAAAACTAACTAACGCCGTAAAGCCCGTAACCCATGCTCCCGCACCACCACCATCGAACAGTTGTCCGAAAAAGGCAATCCCTGTCAATGAAGCCCAGACTAACCAAGTAAAAGCATGGGGCTTTGTCTTTCCTCGAAAAATATCTTTAAAATAAGGAATATAACCTGCTAAGGCAATGACTACAGCTATTAATCCCAGAATAATTTTATAATCAAACACGTTTCTTAATAATACCTCGGACTTATAAACATATCTTGACCCGTTTTTCTATCTTTCAAAATCACAATCTTTAAAAGCGCCTTTCTAGTCACAACCAGTTCATGAGAGTGTTGGTTACCGGCGGTGCAGGGTTTATTGGTTTTCACGTAGCCAAAGCGCTTCTCCAACGCGGCGATGAAGTCGTTGTTGTCGATAATCTCAATGACTACTACGACGTCTCTCTCAAAAAAGCGCGTTTGGTGCAGATCCGTGATCGCATCACGTTCTACCAAACTGATATCAGCGACCTTAGCAGCCTAAGAACCGTCTTTCAGAATCATCAGTTTGACAAAATTTGTCATCTTGCCGCCCAAGCGGGAGTTCGTTATTCGTTAGAAAATCCCCACATCTATCATCAATCTAACAATCTCGGGACACTAAACATTCTTGAATTAATGCGAGAATTTAATGTTAAAGATTTAGTTTTCGCTTCCTCTAGTTCAGTCTATGGTGGTAATACTAAAGTTCCTTTTTCCGTTTCTGATCCCGTCGACACACCGATTTCACTCTACGCCGCGACCAAAAAACATTGCGAACATATGGCTCATGTTTATCACAAACTCTACGGCTTCAATTGTTTTGGCCTCCGTTTCTTCACCGTCTATGGTCCGTGGGGGCGACCGGACATGGCGTTGTTCAAATTCACCGATGCAATTATCAACGGCAAACCGATCGAAGTTTACAACCAAGGCGACCACATTCGTGATTTCACATTCATTACTGATATTGTTGACGGCATAATTAAATCATTAGATCAGGTCAGTGGTTTTGAGATTCTTAATCTCGGTAACAATCATCCCGTTGAACTCACTCATTTCATCTCCTGCATCGAAAAAGAATTGGGAAGAACTGCCCAGAAAATACTCCTTCCAATACAAAAAGGTGATGTCCATAAGACGTATGCTGATATTGAGAAAACAAAACAAATCCTCGGTTGGGAACCAAAAATAAAAATTGAGGATGGCATTCATTCTTTTATTCAATGGTATCATCAATATCTCTCTGTAAAGAACAGCGAAAAGAAACGAACGATTGCTGTCGTTGGCCTCGGTTACGTTGGTCTCCCTTTGTCCATTGCGCTGGCAAAACATTTTCCGGTCATTGGTTTTGACGTCAACGCTAAAAGAATTAACGAACTCAAACTAGGAAATGATCGCTCCCGCGAAGTCTCATCATCTGAACTAACATCCTCTCCCATTCAGTTTAGCGCAGAACCATCTGATCTAAAGAAAGCAGATTTTATCATCATCTGTGTTCCTACCCCTATTGATAATTATAATAAACCAGATCTCTCTTGTTTAGAGTCCGCTTCAACAGTAGTTGGCGAGAACGTATCACAAGGAGCAATCGTTGTCTATGAAAGTACAGTCTATCCTGGTGTAACGGAAGATGTCTGCGCGCCAATTCTAGAGAAAGCATCCCGAATGAAATGCGGCGTTGATTTCAAGATCGGGTATAGTCCGGAAAGGATGAATCCCGGAGATAAACAAAGAACCGTCAATAAAATTGTCAAAGTCGTTTCGGGGATGGATGAAGAAAGTCTCACTATCATTGATTCTGTTTATAGTACCATTACAAAAACTCATCGCGCTCCGAGTATTAAAGTAGCAGAAGGCGCTAAGGTCATTGAAAATATTCAACGTGATCTTAATATTGCGTTGATGAACGAACTGGCGATCATCTTCGATAAAATGAATGTTCCCATTAATGATGTTTTAGCCGCCGCCGGGACAAAATGGAATTTCCATAATTATAAACCGGGGCTCGTTGGTGGACATTGCATTGGTGTTGATCCTTACTATTTAACCTACAAAGCAGAAGGTCTGGGCTATCACCCCAACGTTATCCTTGCCGGACGAAGAATTAACGATGATATGCATCAATTTTATGCCCGTAAAGTGCTCAAACTATTGGCCAAAAAAGAACGCCTCAGTCTTTCTCCTTCAGTTCTTGTCTTAGGGTTGACGTTTAAACCTAACGTTGCCGACTATCGTAACAGTCGGGTAAAACACTTCATCAAAGAATTACAGGATCATAACGTCAACGTCGTTGGTTACGATCCGCTTCTTGGTCCGGAGATCGTCGAAAAAGAATTCGGACTGTCTTGGCATGATCCAACCCAGAAGAAAGAGCATTTCAATCTCGTCGTCCTTGCTGTCAACCACGATGAACTACAATCCATGGTTCAACGCGGAGAATTTAATCATACAGAATTATTTGATTTCAAGAACGTGTAGGTGTACTACTTAACCTGAATACCGTGAATCATAATGACAACAAACAGTTGATGTGGTGATGTGATGTGAAACTAAAAGAATTTGAAGCAAAAGAATTGTTCCAACGGGTAGACATTCCCATAAGTAATGGCCTACTTATCAAGAATGTCAATGATATTCCTCCATTCCATGATGCGCGTCTGCTCAAAGTGCAGACGTTAGCCGGTGGTCGAGGAAAAGCAGGTGGAGTGTGTTTAGTACGGGGAGCGGACGAGGCAAGGAAACTTGCTTCCCGCTTCCTTCATTCTCTATTTATGGACGAACAGATTACAGAACTGCTTCTCGATGAAAAAGTAGAAATCGCTAAAGAGTTATATCTCGGGATTCTTTTTGATACCTCCAAACGCTTGCCAGTTTTTATTTATAGCGAAGCCGGTGGGGCTGATATTGAAGAGTTAAAGCGGCGCGATCCCAGCAAAATTAAACTAGGGGAGATTATCTATCATCATGGTTTAGTTGAAGACGATTGTTCTTTTTTGTTGAAAGATTCTTCTTTACCTCCAAGTGTACAACAACAGGTCAAAGACGTGATGAAAAAACTCTATACCTGCTTTACTCGTTTTGATTGTAAGATGCTCGAAATCAATCCTTTGGTTGTCACAACAGAGAACAATGTTGTCGCTGTTGATGCCGTTGCCGTCTTAGATGACGATGCTCGCTTCCGCTGGGAGATTCCGTTTGTCGAGAGAACTAATAATCGTCCCGTTACGAAACGTGAAGCCGCAGCGCACCTCATTGACAAAGATGATTATCGTGGTGTCGCCGGAAAAACCTTTGTAGATTTAGATGGGGACATCGCCATTCTCACCAGTGGTGGAGGTGCCTCCATGACTTTACTTGATGCGTTAGTTGATTATGGTGGTAAGCCGGCTAACTTCACTGAATACGGTGGCAATCCTCCGATGGAAAAAGTGGAAAAACTTACCCGTGTTGTTCTTGACCGTGAACATCTTTCTGGGTTATTAGTTGCCGGTGTCATTGCCAACTTTACAAACATCGCCGAAACACTTAAAGGTGTGTTAAACATTCTTATCGAACAGAAACCAGCATTTCCCATTGTCATCCGCCGAGCTGGTCCCCATGATGACGAAGCGCGGGTGATGTTGATGGCTGCCAAAGAGAAATATGGATTGGATATTCATTATTATGATGAAAAAATTTCTCTCACTCAAGCGGCGAAGATTATGGTTGATCTCTCGCGACAGTATAAAGATCGATTAAACAAAAAACCTCAAGAGAAACCAACCAAAGAGAAGAAAAAAAGAGGTAAACAATAATGGCCATTCTCATTAACGAAAAAACGCGCTTTTTAATTCAAGGCATTACTGGTAAACAAGGTGAGCAGGCCTGTCAAGAAATGCTCACCGCTGGTTCAATCGTTGTCGCTGGTGTTACCCCCGGCAAAGGCGGGCAGGAAGTACTCGCTGTTCCTGTCTATAACACGATTAAAGAAGCACAACAGAAACATACCTTTGATTGTTCGGTTATTTTTGTACCGCCGCGTGTTGCCAAAAGCGCTATCGTTGAAGCAATGGAAGCTGGAATACCATTAATTAACGTTGTCACCGAAAATATTCCCGTCCACGATATGGCATATTGTTTCTCTCTTGCCAAAGAAAAAAAAGTCATAATCATCGGCGCAACTTCTGCCGGCATCTTCTCCGTTGGAAAAGCAAAATGCGGCCCCATTGGCAGCGGCAAAGCTAAGATTGCGTTCACTCCTGGTCCAATTGGTGTGATCTCTCGAAGTGGGGGAATGTCCTGCGAAACATCCTTGGTTTTGTCTCAAGCAGGATTAGGTCAATCAACTGTCGTTAGTATTGGCAGCGATGTCTTAATGGGCGCAGCGTTTGCCGAACTCGTGCCACTATTTGAAAAAGATAAAGAGACAAAAGGCATTGTCTTATTTGGCGAGATCGGCGGAACTTCCGAAGAAGATCTAGCTGCCTATCTCACTAAACGTAAAGAACAAGGTAAACCATTTAGCAAACCAATTGTTGCGTTCATCTCGGGAAAGTTTGCCAGTAATATGCCTGGTGTCTCTCTCGGTCATGCCGGGGCGATCATTGAGGGAAATAAAGGCACGCGAGAAAATAAAGTTAAAGTCCTGCGGGAAGCGGGTGTTGTTGTAGCGGAAATTCATCATGATGTCGCAAGATTAATAAAAGAGAGAATAATCAGTAAGAAGTAAATTTATTTGTTTAGCATCGAAAGGTTGAAATCTTAACTATTACAGGAGTTGGTGCGTCGCGAGGGGATGCTCCCTACGGGAACGCAGCACCTACTGATTTTGATCAAAGATTTTAAAGATGCTAAACAAATTAGTGGTAATGAGGAGACAAAATGCAATTCAAAACACGTATCTCTAAATTAGTCAACGAAGACGTCGTTATCCGTGGCGAAAAGTTATCGTCACTGATCTCTACCGGAAAATTCAGCGATTCTATTTTCTTGTTACTCTCCGCAAGAAAACCGAGTCCCGCTGAGAGCGTCTTATTTGAAAAAATGCTTATCAGCGTCATCGATCATGGCATGGGCACGACCTCGAGTATGACTTCCCGTTTCATCGTCTCTGGCGGTAATGGCTTAAACGTCGGTGTCGGCGGTGGCATCCTCAGTCTTGGTGATCATCACGGTGGCGCCATTGAAAAAGCGATGCAGCAATTTTATGCTTGGCAGAGATTAGGCAAAGAGAAAGCTCGTGCAGAAATTAAAGATATGATTATGAATAAGAAAACCATCTATGGCTTCGGTCACAAAGTCTACAAAGACGAAGATCCGCGCGTCGTTTTATTATTAGACGAAGTCAAGAAAAAGAAATTCACTTCTACTCATCTCTATTTGAAAGAGGAAGTTGAAAAAGCCTTTGCCGAAGCAAAAGGCAAGAAGATTCCGTTGAACATCGATGGTTTATTAGCCCTCTTATTATGTGATTTTGCTTTTGATCCGCTGCTTGGCAAAGGCATCTTTATCATTGGACGAACACCCGGATTAGTCGCTCAGTGTCATGAAGAATTAAAGTATGAGAAGCCAGTGCGCAGGGTTGAAGAAGATGAGATTGAGTTTGTGAAAGAGTAGTTTTCATTATATGAAAATAGCCAGAAAACCATTGACTTTAGTCAATGGATGAATGGCATAGTATCATTGGCTATTTTCTATCCTAAAAATGCGTTGTAGAGAAACCGTCTCTTTTCAAACCCCGTACTTTAGTACGGGGTGAGACGGTTTCACGCATTTTTATGATCTTCAGTGGTGACAAACTTTTAAATAGTAATTCATTCTCTGTCTTAATATGACAAAACCTCCACAAATAGAGAAACAGGACATCGCAGTAAAATTAAGCAGAAATGTCATTCTCAGTGGTTTTGCTGGTGTGTGTCTCGAGTTTGAAAAACTAGAGGGAGATAATGCCGCGGAGAAAAAACTGGCAGATACTCTCTCTCATTTAATGAGAAATGGTTCTTTAACTAAAGCCGGAGAGAACTTCCTCAAAGAAAAAATCAATGAATCAAGAACACTCCAAAGAACGTATAATGAATATATCACACAAGTTCTTGCTAAATTGCAAGCTGAGTTAAAATTAGATTAATTTTAGTTTTATTATCTTATTACTTCCTCTTCCACAATTTTTTTAAACCCTTCTTTTTCTCTCATTAAAATGCCCACAATTATGCCCAAAGAAGAAGCTCTCATGGAAAGCGTCCTTCCTATTTTAGTTACTGATGTCATGCAGACACTCGAGGATCAAGGTAAACATCCAGAGGAGGATTTTACAGAGAGGCTTCGTGTGGCGTTAAGAATAGTGGTACCAAAGTATTCGCAGATCGAAGATGATGTTTGGAATCACCAGAAGAAAGAAAAAATCGTCCAAGATGTTTGTAAGATAATTCAACTATAGCATAATCTTTAAATAATCAATCTTTATCCTCAAAATTATGGACACAAAGAAAGCCGCCGCCTGGTTTATCATCGGAATCATGGTTCTCAGTATCGCTGGTTTTATAGGTGGTGGACTCTCCTCCGGAAATAAGACCACTTCTACTATCCAAGAATTCAACGGCTACACTTTCACCCGAGAAAATAATCAATGGGCCGTCACAATTGCTGGTCAAAAGTATGGTTTTGCCTATCTTCCTCAAGAATTACAAACAATCACTCTTCCTCTCGACGTCAGCAGTTGGCGAAACAAAGAGAAAATCTATCTTGTCGAAGATTCCTGGACGATTGACTCGTTCACACCTCAAAACTCTCTTAATCTCCTGGGTGCAGTCTTCTCCGCCAACAATGTCCGTCTGCAAAAAGCCTGCCTGAACGCAAAAGATTGTCCTGATTTACCGATTGTCAGCTGTAGTTCATCGGCATTAGTCGTCCGTTCTGCTTCATTTAATACGACGGAAACGAAACTAAGTAGTGACAATCAATGCTTTATTTTGGAAGCAGTTTCTCCTCCGGAACTAGAGAGGACTACGGAAAGAATTATATACCAGTTCTTAGGCGTGATGCAATAAACAGTATTATTATTATTATTATTATTGGTGGTGAGGCATGGTTGAAAAAGATTTACAAGACAAACGTACAGAAGTAATCGACAAAGTTAAACATTTCTTTTCCGCAGACAAAGCAGACTCTGCTGATCCTCTAGCCCAGAAAAGAAAAAAAGTCATTTCTTTTTTCAAAGAAAATAAATCCGCCCTTATTTACTGTGCTCTTTTTCTGATCATCCTGCTTGGTATTTCTATCCGTGTTCTTAACTTTCCTCTATTAAAAGATGTAACCACCGGAGAATGGATTTCTAACGATTTAGATTCCCACATCTATTATAAATACGCCAAAGAAATTCTCATCACCGGGACACTCGCTCCCATTGATCATACTCGCTTCATTCCCATGGGCGCGCCGACGGCAAACTACGCCTTTCCCGCCTACTTCATCTATGGAGTATACAAAGTCCTCCACTTTTTCAGTTCAGCCATAACAATAGATTATGTCGATGTTATTTATCCGATCATTGTGTTTTCCATCGGCGTATTCTTTTTCTTTCTCTTAACACGTCGTATTTTCGGCAATTATGTCGGTCTGTTAAGCAGTCTTTTCCTCGTCGTCATGCCCGCCTACTTACAGCGCACGATGGGGGGAAGTTCCGATCACGATGCTTTGGGTATGATGTTTCTGTTCATCTCATTATATCTTTTCTATGTTGCTTGGCAGTCCACAACAACCAAGAGAGCGTTGCTCTTTGGAGTTCTGGCCGGAATAGCAACGGGTCTGACCGGATTAACCTGGGGTGCTTGGAAATTCTTGGCGTTAATCTTTGGTGTTTTTGTCCTTGTTGAATATTTCCTTCAGAAGGTCGAAGAGCGTCAGATTTATTGTTATGGATTATGGTATCTTGTTGCTGTTATCGTGATGGTTAGTTGGGTGCCGTTGTTTCCATTAAAATCATTAATCATGTCGGTAACAACCGCCCTTTCCGTTTTTGTTTTAGTTATTCTCCTCGTCGATCTCATCGTTTTCAAAAAAGATTGGCTTAAGATAAAACAAAAACTACCTCACAAAATTCCTCCCACCTTTGTGAGTGTTATCATCGCCGTTGTTATTGGAATTCTCGGATTGGTTGCGTTAATTGGTCCGATGCATCTTGGCGCTCAACTTTCCGAAGCAAAGACATTATTACTTCATCCGATGGGTAAAGATCGTTGGGAATTGACCGTTGCAGAACAACATCAACCTTACTTCACCGATATTCTCGCCAATTTTGGTCCGACTTTCGCCGGTCTTCCTTCCATTTACTTTCTTTTTATCATTGGTACACTCTTGGCGTTCTACGCCATGGTGCGAGAGAACAAGAATAAAATAAAACTGGTCACTGTTTTCGCCGCTTTTCTCTTAGTACTGTTTATGACTCGCTATTCTCCCGCGGGAGTATTAAATGGCACAACGACAATTTCCGTTTTACTATATTTCGGCAGTTTTATTGTTGTCACGATCCTCTTCTGCTATTACCTCTTCCAAACATTTCTTCATCATTCCGAAGAGTATCATCAACTGAAGAAATGGAACAGTGGTATTTTGTTATTGCTTATTTGGACAATTTTCATGGTCATCGCCGCGCGTGGCGCAATTCGCTTAATCTTTATCTTTGCGCCGATTGTTGCTCTCTTTGGTGGTTATGCTGTGGTAGAACTAGCCCGACTCTGTTTTGGAATCAGCAACAAATCCTCTCGCATTTTACTTTTAATTGTCTTGGCACTCGTTATCATCAGTCCATTGGCCGCTCCGTTTTCTGGTATTATTCCTAACAATTACGACCAAGTTAAAAAACAAGCAACCTATAGTGGTCCTCCGTATAATCAACCTTGGCAGCGCGCCGGGGCGTGGGTTCGTGAGAATACACCACGGGATGCAATCTTTGCTCATTGGTGGGATTATGGCTATTGGGTTCAAGACGGATTCCAGCGTGCCAGTGTTCTTGATGGAGCTAACAAAGTAAAATATTGGAATTACTTAATGGGTCGTCACGTCTTAACTGGGCAAACACAGCAAGAGGCATTGCAATTTTTGTACGTCCATAATGCCACTAATTTGCTCATCGTTTCCGATGATATTGGTAAGTATACAGCCTATTCTAGTATTGCCTCCGATAAAGATTATGATCGCTATGGTTGGGTTAATACGTTTGTCCTCAATCCCAAGGGAACACAGGAAACACGAAACAGTACGGTGTTGATGCTCCAAGGCAGTTATGCCCTCGATGCTGATTTTACGTGGCAGGGACACGTCTTTGCCCGCGGTCAATCAGGTATCGGTGCGGTTTTTGTACCACTGCTTGTTTCTAAAGATGATAAAAGCAATAAAACATTGTCGTTTGCTCAGCCTACGGCTGCCTTTGTCGATCACGGTCAGCGCACAGATATTCCACTGCAATGTCTTTTCTTTGGCGATCAGATGATAAAATTCTCCACACCCGGATATGGCGGCTGTCTGCGTATTATTCCCGTTTTAAGTCCGGACGGAAAAGTTGATAGTTCGTTTGGCGCAGGTCTCTTTGTTTCAGAGAAAGGAATGAAAGCATTATGGACAAATCTCTACATCTTCGATCAGAAGAATCCTGACTTCGATACTTCCGCATTTGGATTAATCTATGGCGAGAAAGAAGCAAAGATTCCGTTATCGATAATTCAAGGTCAACTCATCGGTCCGATCAAAATCTGGAAGATTAATTATCCCAAAGGATTCACGGTTAGTCCCGAAATGACGAAAGTCTATCTCGGGGGGAACGAATATTTGCCGGATTATTTTTCTCAGGTTAATGGGGAGTGAAATCATGACAAACTATCAAGAGTTGGCACGCCAGAGGATTGTCCACGATCTAAACTTTACAGATCCGCAGGTTGATTACATTGGCAGAATCTTTGCATTGAAAGAAAAGACGTTGCTCGTTGAGAAAATAGATGCACAATATACCACTGTTCATTACTCCCGTGGTCCTGCTTTAGAGGTACTCCAGCCACGTTCTGTTTATCTTAATGTTATTCTGCAGAACGCCTTACGAACCGAAGGTCATAATTCACTCCAAAGAAAAATCGCAAGAGCTTTAGAAACAGTTGGCGTTGACTCTTCTTCGTTGTTTTCCTATTGTGAAAAGTCCTATGGCATTGAAGGAGAGAAGACAGGATTCAATGTTGATGTTCATTTTGGATTTTGACAGATTTTTTCACCATTCCACTATTTCTCTACTGATCAGTTGTTCTAAATTTATTTAAATAAAGACTGTCTTTTCCACTATCTCATCGAGGATTACCATGGATATAGACAAATCATTAGACGCAATGGAAGGGTGGGCATACGGAGTTTTCGCGGGATTAACAGGTAATAAAACCGATCCTGCAAAAATTATTGAACTCTGTAAAAATATCAATGCCGAAGGAAGAAAATTAGAATATCGTAGGAATGGTATCAAACATTATGATGAGAAATTAAAAGAAGCTAAGAAATTAGCCCAGTCAGTAGAAGAACATTTTAAAGAAAGAAACGCTGCTTGGGAAGAATTTAGAAAGAAGCATCCTTATTGGGGGGGTAGTGGAGATCGAAGTGATGATTACATACTTGGTTATAACCGTTGCGAAGATAAGACTGAGTACCAGTCTGATTTTCATAATACCACCAATAAACTAGGTCATTCATTTTATGGTGGAACATATGTACTGGCCAAGGGAAGACAGTTATTAATGGCCTATGCTTCTTTCATCACTTCCCCAGCAGTTAAAACAGAAATTGAATTTGTGAAAAAGACAATAACTGAAATGAGAGCGGCGGCTCAAGTAATTATGAATGTTATGGAAAAAATCACAAAATTAGCAAAAGATAAGAAAAATCAAGACCAATTAAAAGTGAAAACAGACGCTCTTTATGCTTCAGTTAAAAAAGTTGCTACTTCAATGTATAATACCAGTTTACGTGAAATGCCCGTGATCGGCGGAAAAGAAATGAAAGTTATACTTCGAGAACTTAGATTTAATTCCGAGAGAGATCTAAACGGTGCGAACGTAAATGTCTATTTTAATCTTGATCTATCTGAAATCATTGATTACATTAAAGATCATCTTAAAAATTGCAAGAAAAAAACTCTTTCATAATTCATGGTCTCCGCTTTCCTTCAACTTCTCGTTCTCTTCTTCGTCATCTTCGATCCTCTCGCCAGTTTTGTCATCTTCACCGTTGCCACCCATAAGATGTCGAGCATCCAGCGGAAAACAACAGCGATCATCGCCGTCTTTGTCGCCGCCACAATCTCTTTTCTCGTCTTATTTTTCGGTCAAAACTTCTTAGATTTATTTAACACCAAGATTGCCGAGTTTCAAATTGCCGGAGGCGTTATTCTGGGCATCCTTGGTGTGAAGATGGTCTTAGGATATTCTCTCGTTGACGTCGATCGTGTTGAAGGCGATTCCAGCTGGGCCATCGCTTCGATCATCGGAACGCCGCTGTTGACAGGTCCAGCCGCCATAACTTCGATTATCTTATCAGTCAATGACTACGGCACGCTTACTACTGGTCTCGCCGTCGGAATCGTCTTGTTGGGAACTGCTGTTCTATTTTATAACACCGAAAGAATGACAAAAATTTTAGGAAAAACGATGATCCAGGTCACCTCCACGATTCTCGGTTTGATTACACTCTCGTGGGGGATTAAATATATTCTAACGGGACTGGGGATATAGATATTAAGAACGTGGTTTCTTTTAATTATTTCACAATCACTGTCTCATCCATTCTAAAACTGCCATCGCCATTATTGTAATAGAGAAAAACATTATCATTGTTATCCACGGCAATTACATCTTCTAATCCATCATCATTAATATCAAAAACACCCAGTTGTTTCACTCCATTACGGAGCATTCCAATTGTTCGATGTTCATATCCTTCCTTCTTGACCGGAAGACTTACAATTTTATTCTTAACGTACACTCTAATCTCGTCGCGTTGCGAGTCTTCTTTTTGCTCTTTCGAATTTAATAAAACGTAAACATCACCCGATTGTTCTCCAACTACAAGATCGACGTAATGGTCTCGATTAACATCGCTCTGAATGATAAAATAGTGTGGTGCGCAACTCAGTGTTGTCAGTGTGGCAATACTTGCTCCAATATTGTGGTACCATTTCATTTTTGTTCACCTTTCTTTGTTATGACAATTACATTAAAACACCAATTCGGAATAACACTAACCGGTTTCAATCCGTTGTAGAGCCAACCCGTATAGTGTGGAATAACTTGCGTCAACTGGAAAAAGAATGGAATTGTCGGAGACAACCCTTTTGTCTTCGTTATCCTCAACTGCTTTTGCAACATTCGATAATATTCATTGATTGGTCGATCGCCAGGATGATACTCCACTTTTGCCGTGCGTAATAACTTCCCTGTCAAGAGAAACAGCACCCGTGAAGAAAGATGCGCCTGATTTGGAATACTCCAAATGATCTGGCCATTCGGCTTGAGAATTCTCGTCAACTCTTGAATTAACTTTTCCTGTTCCAGCAGGGGAAAATGTTCAATCACATCGAGACAGAGAATCACATCAAAAGAATTATCCTGTAGATCATTCTGCAGCAGATCGCCTTTCTGAACGAATTCCGAACCATAGAACGCATCAATACCCGTAATATCATATCCCTTCTTACGAAAATATTCTACCAGTAAACCCTGTCCGCAACCGGCATCAAGAATTTTGGACGTTTTGGGAGTTTTCTCCAACAGTTTTGTCACATACTTCATCTTTGCCACAAACGTGTGACGATAAGACCATTTCTTAAAAGACCAATTTGGATTAATCTTTTTCAGATGATCTCCCGAATAGAGACGTTCGTAGTTCATAAGACTAAGTCGAGAAGAGGGTTATTTAAAGATTGTGAAGAAAGAGACATATCAAGATTTTAACCAATCACATTACGATACATTTGCCAATCCATCTCTTTCCAATCTTCAAACAGCGATGGAGACATCTCATCATGAAAAAGACACGATCCCAGATCGATGATCGAAACCCTTTGCCGGTCTGGAGCAATAATTATATTTCTCTTTGCTACTTCTAACTTTGCCAATCCTCTTTCGTGAAGTTGCGTTATTGTATCTTCTAATTGTCGTTGTAATGATCTACTCTGTAACTCTCCACGTAGAGGTTGCCGTCCTTCTCGATATTCTTTGAGAATAGCATTATAACCACAGATCGTACCGTAGTTATGAACAAGATGAGTAATTCCTCCAACATCCCGCGCTAACTCTAACCCCCTTACTTCCGTAGTAATGTGATCTTTCTCCCATTCATCAGAACTATTAAACGCTTTGAGAACATAAAGAGTTCCTCCTTTCTCTACTTTCAACACAAAGCGAGGGACGTAATCATACAAATCTTCTTGAAAAACAAGAGTAGGGTCTATCGCTTTCAGAAGTCCATCTATTACAATTTGTCTCATTACTATCACAAATCAATGATTATTTAAAAGATTAATCCTAAAAATTCTCAATACACCCTTCTAAACTGATTATACAATCTCTTCCCAAAATGCGATCCCGTAGCAAAACGACGTAATGTATTATATGCCTTATCGTTGCGTGAGACTTGATAGATCATGCTTCCAATCACTGGTCCCAGGCGATACTTTAAATGCGACTTCTTTGCCAGTCCTCGACCGAGCTTCAATGCTTTCACTCGTTCCTCATAACTGAACTCATTTGTCTCAAACACTGGCAAACCTAACTTCGTCGTGGAATTTTTTAAAAATTCCTCCTTAGGCACTAAGAACCGTGCCCGTCCTTCCTTCTCGTGATCACAGAGCCATTTGTAAATTTCTGTTCCTGGATAGGGAATCATATTAGAAAAATTGACATAATCCGCAGGAATTGATTTTGCATATTTAATTGAATCCATTGCCCGTTCAAATGTTTCTTCTTGGTGGCCAATGATAAAATTAACCGCAAACTTTAATCCTATTTTTTTCGTGAGATGAAATGTCTCCGTTGCTTTTTCTAATGTAATTGCTTTCTTGATGATTTTTAACATTTCCGGGTTTCCGGTTTCTAATCCATAGGCAACAAACTCGCAACCGGCATCTTTCATCAGGCGCAATAATTCTTCATCAACTCGATCTGCCCTAATTCCATTAGCGCAGTTCCAGCGGAACTTCATTCCACTCTCCAGAATCATTCGGCAAACTGTTTTTGCGCGATTCAAATCCATCGTAAACACATCGTCGACAAATTCAAAGAAGCGATAGCCTTGGTCATAAAAGTGCTTAATCTCAGTAATGATATGTTCTGGCCCACGCGGGCGGAACGCTTGCCCCATACTAATCTTGACATCACAATAGGTACAGCTGTAAGGACAGCCACGTGACGTTTCAATCGGTAACCGTTTGTCGATAAAATGGATGTAGCGTTGCAACTCAAATTTGTGATATGCCGGATGGGGGAGATCATCTAACTGCCAATTTAATTTGCGGATCTGATTTTCGATAATTTTACCATTCTCATTCTGCCATATTAAACTCTTGATCTGATCGATGGGATACCCTAAGCATAGCTGTAAGAGTGGAATTTCTCCATCGCGGGTAATTGCAAAATCGGCTTTCGTGCTTTCCAATACTTCTCCTTTCATTGTCGAGATATGTGCACCGCCAAGAACCATTGGCAACCCCGTTGCCTCTTTAATTTGGTCAATAACTTTATAGGTATTGGCGAAATCAAAACTAAACATCGTTAAGCCAATTAAATCGGCGTGGAACTCTTTTGCTTTCTCTACAATATCTTTAACGGTGTAATCTAACTGTAAATCCACTACTACTGATTCGACACCATACTTTTCGAGATAAGCCATCAGCATCGCTACACCTAAATGGGGATTTAATGCCCGACCATAACTTGCCGAGACTTCTGTAATAACAAACAGAACACGCTTAAAGCGTGGTTTGTATTCTGGCTTCCAGACATCAGCCTCTTCCTGTGACGAAATTCCAGTTAAAGTCTGAGCTTGTTGATGTTGTACTATTTCAGTTGGGGGAGTCATAAAACCACTTCTTTGAATTGAGAGTTAACAATTGTGAATTTGTCTGTTCTTATATAGTTTTTGGAATTTGTCGCTCTGGATTTAAAAATCCTATGGAAGAGGAGTTTGAAAAAAAGGAATTTTTGGTGAAATAAATATCAAAAGACATTAAACCCAGCCAAAGATTCCGCTATTTCACCTCCTCTTGAGAACTTTGCACATTGAAAAGTGAATTATGCAAAGTTCTCGAACAAGCTCCTGTCATGAAGTTTTTTAAATCATTTTTAGTTCTATATAAAGATGTTTGATTATTCTCTGATACGTCAAGTGCTTCTCGCGCAAGAACCGGGACTCAAATCATTTACCGCTGAAAAAGAGCGCTTTACTGCTGCCCAATCTTTGGGAGCAGATTTCGATGCTTTGCAGGTGATTGCAAAATATGGTCAATTACGGGGCTGTTATCAAATCCAAGAGCCTTTTCCCGATTTAGAAACATATCTGCTGGGAAAATGGGATAATGCCTGTCGTCAATTTCAAGGCTTCCGTCCGGAGCGGTTTGTAAGTATACTTGCAAATCATTATCTTGGGAAATATCCCGATCTAAAAGAAGAGATTCCTCATAACAGTTATGAACAAATTCTTCAGGCATTTCAGTTATTAGTCATCCCCGGGTTAATGGTTGGTCGGATCGATGCCTTTGCTGCGGGAAAGGTCCGTTCAAATACATTAGAGAAAATTCTATATGGGTATGATGAGTTTAAAGTGTTTACACAGCAACCTGGGTTGAGAAAGTAAAAGTCCAACTTCTAATTTTCTAAAATCACAATCTTTTTAATCAAGCCCCTGTCACTACTTCCTATGTCCAAACAATATCAGATCATTTATCGTAAGAAAGACTGTATCGGCGCTGGCGCCTGTGAATTTGCCGCCCCAGAATTATGGGAATATGAGCTTGGTAAAAGCATTGCCACGTTAAGAGATCCTCGAGCAAAAAAAACAGACGAACAGGAAGAACTGATCATCGATGAAGCTGATTTAGCTCGTCATCTTGAAGGTGCGCAAGTCTGCCCCGTTAATATTATAGAAATTTATGATCTGGAGACGGGCGAGAAGATTCATCCGAAGGAATAGGGACTACTAACCTTAGCGTAATGACTTCAAAAATTGCTTTATCTCTTTTTCAAAAAGAGTAAAATCGTCTAATTCTGTACTCAAAAAATGATACGCTTGTTGGTCATCAATCTCTCCATACTTATGAACCAGAACATTCCTAAAGCCTTTCATTTCTTTTATTCTCTTTACCAACTTTTGACTCAAAATATTCTTTTTCTCCAGAGTTGTAATTATATCATCTTCACTATGGGGGATTCCTAGCTTTTGTTGAGAAACAATCATTGAGGCAATATCAACAACTTGCTCAATTACTAACTCGATGGTCTTCTCGCACGCTCTTCGTGTTCTCAGATTTTGGTAATACTCTTCTTCCTCCGGAAGCATTTCTTCTAGTTCTAAGAGATACTTATCCATTGCCTCTAACTTCTCGAGGATATTTTTCTTAAGTTCCAATCGGCTCACTCTCCAGCGCAGCATAATACTCATTAAGATACTTCTCAAAGAATTCATACTCCTTAATCACTTTCATTACTTCATCAAAGAGGAACTGATAGTTTTGATAGAACAAAATTCTTCCCGTAATCACTTCTTTCTTTACCGTTAATGGAAGATCTTGAAAGATATGCAGATCAACCTTATCGGGAAGATTTCCTAACGCCGTTACCCTAAACTTAAACCTTTCATCTTTACTTCCATCATAATAAACAGCAATATCAATGTCAGAGAGAGGATTACTCTTGCCTTTAGCTACGCTGCCGAAGAGAATAATGAATTTCATTCGTTTCTTCTTGTCTAGTTTGAGCAGAGTTTGTTTAATCTTTTGTACGCTGAGCATATGTTAACTAAGGTGTAGAAGGTTATAAAGATTTCGACGGGGGAAATTAAGCAAATTCTGCAAGCAGTTTATCCAAGCGTTGATCAATAGGAAGAGATCGGCGGGGGATAAAATATTTTTCACCCACTTCTTTATTAGAAAAGAGGAGTTCAACGAATCCTCGAAGTATAACTCCCGTGATTTTAATCGAACATTCATCTTCTCTGCGTTCATCTGCCGTTTGCTGATCAATGTACCCCCGCGAACTGTCACGAGGATAACAATATTTTCCATATCCCTCTTCTTTTACGTAGACCGCAGCATATACTAATGTTAAGTGACCTTTAATATCATACCGCGCTTCACTGGCAAAGCTTGTATTCTCATCATACTCCATAAACCGTTGCTCTAGATAGACTTGACTCTCCGGATTATCTAGTGGTTGCAATGGTAAAACGAGGAGATAAGACACTTCCTCTTGCTCTAATTTCTTTCCCTTTGCCGGGACAGTTCGAACTAACTCGTAGCTTCCTTGAAACTTTCTTACTTCTAAGACTTTATCTCTTTTTAAAACAGTAATCGCTGCTGTTTCGTTATCCTGAAGAAGATCTTTCACTTTCAGAAAGTCGTGTACTTTTTGTTCTAGTGGATTCATTATCTGTGGTAAAAAGATCAGTTCTATTTAAAGATTAACTAACAGTTTTATGATTCTCGGTGAGGAGTTCATTCGCGTTCGCTCCTTGATCGTCCTCTTCTTCACTCTTCTCCCTCAACTTCCGTATCCCCCAGACATTCCAGCCAATCTTCAACAACACCGTTATCCCCGTGGCAATCGGTGCGCCAACAATTCCCCAGCGCAACACGAAAAAGATTGTCAGACCCGTATTCACCAGCAATGTCAGAAAGAAGTCAACCAGAATAATTCTAAAATAAAACGCAGACACTTTATTCTCCCCCACCAGAATCGAATTAAAATAAGAATAAATGACGAGCAGCGTCGAAGAAAGAACCAACACGATAGGAAGCCAGCGGTCAGTATATTGTGGTCCATAGAGCAGCGGCATCGCCACGTACGTCAACCCCAAGATCAAAGCCGAAAACGGCAGCAGCAATTTCAAAATTCGCAGCAGCGACTCCCTTATCTTATACTTACTCACCACTGCCATCGGTAGAACAACAACCGGAAAAACATATGCCACTAGCCTAATAATATTGCTGATCGAAGATTGGGCAGAATAAATCGCCTGCTGTTGAAACCCGGCAAGATAGGGAATTAGTAGTGTATCTGTCTCTCGCAATAAATAAAATCCCGCTTGCATCAAGAAGAGTGACATTGCCAGATTAAAAAATTCTCTCATCTCCACTCTCTCTCTTTGTGGCGTACTTTTCCAGACTCTTCTAATGGTTGGCAGTGCCATTATTCCTGCAATTAGCAGCGCCAAAGACATACTCATTAACAGTGAATTAAATGTAATTGAAAAGACTGCGAAAAGTATCACAAAACCAATGAACACCATTCGATTGACCAACGAATAGACCGAACATTCTGTAAATTTCTTGAATCCCCGCAGCAATGAATAGGTGAGATAAAAGAGAGTGTACACTCCAAGGTATAACGCAAAGTTCCATTCTAATCCTTCTGTTGCGAAAATAGACTTTATCTCCAACAAAACAAAAAGAACAATGGCTGTGATCGGAACAATAAACAACAGTGCTTTCTTCAGTGCATCCTTCATTTTCGCCGGATTCTGTACAATAATCTGTGTAATCGCTTCCGGAAAACCCAGCGACGTAAACAAAAATGCCACAGTCACCAAACTAAAAAAGTAAGAAAAAATTCCCAGCTCTGTCTGCCCGTACAATCGTGCAATCAACACTTTAGTAATAATAATACTCAGTGCAATTAAGCTATAGAGAATGAACGTTTTGATTAGATGAGCGGATGTCTCACCTCGACTAAACAGAGAATATATTGTACGACATTTCTCTCTCAGAGCGGAAATCATTGTAAGAATTGTGTTACTACCTTGTGCATCGTGCACGTTGGTTGTTGATATTGTGTAAATTGATGTGTTTCCGCTTTTCGCAGCGTCTCTGCCAGCAGTTCAACTTTTTCGCAGTACAGTAATGCCGCCGTTTCTTTGGCCATCGCCTCCAGATATTCCACTTGATGTCGCGGATCAGTTCGATCACGATTGGGCAGGGCAATTACTTTTTTTCTCTGACGGAGAATTTCAAACACTGTGCCTGGACCACCGTGGCAAATCACCACGTCCGCGCTAGAATAATATTTATTTAAATCGGGATCAAACGTGAACCATTGACAGTGCTTCGGTTTGTAATCGCCGTGTCCTAATTGAATCACAATCTTCTGTTTTACTATTCCTTCTCCTTTCAAGCGATCAAGTTCCATCACGAGAGGATCGAATTTTCCATTTCCAACGGTCACAAAAATAGTACTCATGATAACCTTCCCGCATACACTGCTTTCGGATACACTTTCTTCATACTTTCCCACTGCACGATAAACAGATCGCTAATTGGATAAACCAGTTTTCCCGTGAGAGATTTGTGGTGCACGCGTACCCATGATTCCACAAACATCGTTTTTATCCCTTTCATCTTTGCCAACCAAAACAACGGAATCGTTAACGCTGGTCCGGCGCTCAGCACGGCATATGGTTTTACTCGATGGAGAATTTGAAACGCCTGAATTGTTGAAGGCACCATCTTTACACTGACTTTCAATATCGATTTGTCTTCCATCAACCGTGGATTACTCATCACATGAATTTTCCCCGAAAATGTAATCTTAGCACTAGAAGTCTGATCATCGTGGCCGATGACGTATTCATATTCATAGTTATCCCCCAGCATCTCTACCAGGCGGAGAATTTGTGCGGTATGACCGCCCATACCTAATACAACCAGCACTTTGCGCTTCATTTTCCATCTATGGTTTGATAAATTTTATAAAGGTTAGGGAAGAGTAAATCAGATATTATTTTAAAAACTGTAAATCATGGCAAAGAAAAACGAAAAACAGCCGCAAAATGAACCTAGAATGGACAGCACTCCCTCTTATTCTGTGGGGCAGACAGATATTGCTTCATCTCAAAATCCCGTAAAACGTAATCTCAATGTTGTGACTAAAATCGGTTCTACAGAAGGTGTAACAACATCAACCACAGAAGTTCATTCCCACAGTCAAGCTCAAAATCGATCACCTCCCAATAATACCCCTTTTACTCACCAAACTCACCAAGCAAAACATGGTTGGCAGCAAAAAATAACTTCCTTCCTGAAAGACAAATGGAATCTTTCTTTTTTAGTCATTCTCTTCCTTGGCCTGCTCATTCGCCTAAAATATATCTGGCAGGAGAGTATTTGGAATGACTCGTCAGTTCATCTGTGGTACGCTGTCAAAGTAACAAGAGAACCACTGTTTATGTTCAGTCGGCAATATCTTCTCGGAGATTATACCATCCCCCAAAGTCTCATGGCTTTATTCTATCTTTTTAGCAAAGACATTCTCTTCATTGGTCAAGTCGTTGCTCTCCTCTACGGGTTAGTGGGAATAGTCTTCATCTATCTTCTCGGGAAAGAATTAAAAAATAAATATGTCGGAGTTTTAGCTGCAGCGCTATTGGCGTTTAATCATCTCTTCTTATTCTATAGTACACGACCGCTTGCCGACTCTCCTCTCTTGGTTACCACAATAATCCTGTTGTATTGTATGGTTCGCTTAGAAAAAGAGAAAACGTTAAAGTGGGGTATTCTCAGTGGAGTAATGTTTGTCGCCGCAATGTTCACCAAAGTCCAGGCGATGACGTTTACGCTCGCCCTCTTACTCTATTATATTCTCTTTAAGAGGAAAGAAATGTTCCACGAAAAAGGTACTCTCTATTCTTGGCTGATCCCTAGCGGTTTATTGGTTATTGCACAAGTTGTTGGCACGTTCTTCTTCCACACTGGTGTACTCGATCGCGTCTTTCAACTTTTTCTCGATCAACGGGGGATGCCTTTCGGCTTTGAGGCATTCAGGATGCTCCAATGGATTTTTTTGTGGCCTCTATTAAGTCTCGCCTTGCTCGGCATCGTTTTTGTCTTCTTCTACAAAACAAGAACCTATTATTTTCCAATTGTTCTCCTGCTCTTCTATTACCTCTTCTTTGAGATCAACGTTGATAATACCCAAGATCGCTATCTTCTTCCGTTATTAGCTATTGGGATCATCCTCGCCATCTTTGCGCTGGATGAGATTTATCAATTCTGTTCATTGTTTCTTACTCGCAAGGTGGCGTTCTTCATTCCGTTATTGATTGTTTCAATGATTGCTTTGAACTATTACCATGTTGGTGATTCATTAAATTATAACAAGTCTTTTACCTATACCGGCTATCAAGAAGCCGGTCAATGGATTAAAGATAATGTTCCTTCTAATGCCCCCATCTTTGCCGGCGAATATCGTTCCATCCGCGTTTTTTCTGATCGAGAATTTGGCGGGCCACCTGGTCCTCCTAGCGAAGACTACGGTGGAACGGTCTGGAACTTACGCAGTCCCTATCGTTATACTGAAGATAATACTGCTGCCGGTCCACATAATTTCGAAGAAGATGTTACCAGGCTGGTTCAAAAGAGTGACGTTTATTTGGAAATTGATATTTGGGAATATGCCCAGCCGAGTTGGTATTGGCCTCTTAGTCAGAAGAGTTTTGAATATTTTGCCAGTTTAGGATTCAAACTAGTCCATGTCGTAGAAAGAGATGTTCAAACAAAAGATGGACTAAAGAAAGTGCCGGTTATTTTCATCCTCAAGAAAGAGAAAAGTAGTGTTGAGAAGAAAATTCTAAATCCCTGATCAATGACCATGGTTTCTGTTCAAAAAAAACACGCCAAGATTGCGACGATCCAAGTAGATCTCGACGGGCTGTGGACTACGTTGGAATATTATGGTCATCATCAGGATTGTTGGCCAGATCCTTTTTTTGAGAAAGCTATTCCTCGTTATCTTGATTTATTTCGGAAATACAATCTCAAAGCTACATTTTTTTTGATTGGAAAAGATGGAGAAGTCCCAGAGAAAGTAGCAATTATTAAGCGCATTCAAGAAGAAGGACATGAACTTGCCAACCACACCTATTCTCATCTTTTTGGGTTTCGTTCGCTATCGCCTCAACAACAACACGAAGAAATTATCAAAGGAGAAGAAGTTATTCGGAGAATCACTGGAAAATCGCCAACCGGATTTAAAGCGCCAGGATACGATATGGATCATCATGTTTTGAAGATACTTCACGAAAATAAGTATTCCTATGATTCTTCGATGATGCCGACATTTGTCTATCCTCTCCTCATGCGTATGAATCATCTCTTTTCCGGAGGAATACGTCGAACACATGGGCCAAAATGGTACTGGACGATTGCGCCAAATAAACCATATTACCCTTCATTAAGAAGAGAATGGAGAAGAGAATCAACAGCCCACAACGTCACCCCCAATACCATTTTAGAAATACCGAGCTCAGTTGTTCCTTTCTTTCGTCTGCCGTTTCATGCAACATTTGCTCTGCGCTTGGGAAAGCTCTATTTTAAAACAGCGTATGCTCTTGCCAAAAGAAGAGACACTCCGTTGGTCTATGAATTTCATGCTGCCGATCTTGCTGATACGATTACTGATCCACGTCTTTCCCATCTTAAAAATTATCCCCTCGAAAAAAGATTACAGCTGGTAGAAAAAATAATCCAAAAGATTGCTGCTGATTATACGGTTTTGACAACCCAGGATTTAGTCCAGAGGTTATCTCGATAATGACTGTTGCAATCCTCACGCCCCGTGATGAACCAGAATATGATCGCTACCTTATCAACAGTCCTCTAGCCACATTTGAATACACCATTAATTGGAGCAAGATCCTTTCAACATCTTTTGGGTTTAAACCCTACCTTCTCATTAGTCGAGGAAAACAACATGAAATTAATGGTGTTCTTCCTCTGTTTAAAGCAAAGAGTATCTTTGGAACACGTCTCGTTTCTACACCTTATGCGGTACAGACGCCAATTATTGCTCAGAACAGCGCAACCTACCGCAATCTTTTACGCTTTGCGATTGAACTTGTTAAAACTGAAGATCTAGATTATCTTGAAATTCGTGGAGAACCAGAGATCATAATTCCTGAAGAAAGTTATCTTAAAGATACGACTTCTCTTAATGCCACCTCTACGGATCAAGAATCAAACAATTTAACCGGAGACGATCCGATCACCAAACTAGTCCAGCGCCAAAACGTATACAACTTTCTATTACCGCTGAATTCTGGACCGCAAGAGATCTGGAAGAAACTTCCCAAAAGCAGCATTCGTTGGGGAATAAAAAAAGCTCAGAATAGCTCTCTCACCATTCGAAAAGGAAGATCACTTCAAGAGATCTCGGCGTTCTACAAATTGTTTCTGAATACGAGAAAAAGAAGAGGTGTTCCGGGATATCCCCTCTCTTATTTTCAAGATATTGTTGAGCGCTTTGCGGAGAACAGTCGTATTTATCTCGCCGAGCATCAGGGAAAACCAATCGCCGCAATTTTCCTCCTCTATCATAAAAAAGAAGTTCGCTATGCTTTTGCTGGTGCTCTCCACGATCGTTCTCTGATCCAACTTCAACCTTATCATCTCTTAATCTGGGAAGCAATCAATGATGCTTGTCGTGAAGGATATAGTACTTTTAATTTTGGTGGAGCGACAGTTGAGACCAATGATGGGGGGTTATATGAATTTAAGAGAAAGTGGTCTGAACAAATAACACCCGTAGTCTCTTCTTTTTATTTTCATAAAGAATCTAAACAAACAGAAGCAAATTCTCCCCTATTTAAAATCGCCAGTCGCTGTTGGAAGCACTTTCCTTCGTGGTTCATCAAGAGAATCGATCAGTATGTCATTCGTCAGTTCGTATGAATTCCTCGAATAAAAGCTAACATCACTTTCCCATGATAAAAAACAATAAATCTGAACCTTCCCAGTACACGGTCTCTCTCTTACAGCCAGATGATTTTGCAGCCTATTCCTCCTTTGTACAAACATTTCCCGATGCGTTGTACGAACATTCTTTAGAGATTATGAATCTCATCAAGAATCATTTTAAATTTGAAGCAAAATATCTCATTGCCAAAGAGGGAGAAAAAATAGTTGGCGTTCTTCCTCTTTTCCGAGCTCAAAGTATTTTTGAAGGAACACGCTATGTTTCTATTCCTTTTTTTCCATTTGGGGGAGTAATTGGTATTAATCTTCCCGTCAAAAAAATGCTTCTTGAAAAAGCTAAAGAAGTTGCGCGTGACGGAAAATTCCTAGAACTCCGCCAGCGAGAACCGCTAGAACCAGATCTTGCCAACGACTTGGTCAAGCAATCACCCATCACGGACTTTTTAATTGAACTCAAAAAATCAGAACAAGAGATGCTCGCTTCATTTCCTAAAGATGTGCGCTATGACATCCGTAAAGCGCAGCGAAATAATCTTCACGTAATTATCAGTTCTAATCAATCTCAATTAGACGATTTCTATAACGTCTATCTTAATACGAGAAAGAAACGCGGAGTTCCTGCCTGGCCTTCTAATCTATTCAAAGAAGCGCTAAAGACCTGTCATACTGCCGTGGCCGTAACCTATCTTCAAGATAAACCAATTGCTGCTGCTTTTCTCTTTTTCGAAAAAGACACAATTGAATACGCCTTTGCTGGTACCGATTATCGTTATAACTCCATCAGTCCATACTATCTCCTGTTATGGGAGATTATCCGCTACGCTGTTGCCCACGGTTATTCTTTTCTTGATCTCGGAGGCTCAACCAAAGAAATGAATGAAGGCCAGATGTCCGCTTTTAAAGAAAAATGGGCCACCCTGAAGAGGGAAATCCCTTACTATTTTTATGCTATCGATGGACAAAATATTCCGGCATTAGAGAAATCATTCAGCTTGTATCAGCTCTATGGAAAATTCTGGAGTTTGCTCCCTAAAAAAATAATTAAGATAATTAGTCCAACGATCATCAGACAATTTAAATAAAAATCAATGATATTATCCCACAATGAAAATAAGTACTACTAAAATCGACAAAAGAATTCTTTTTCTGATCGTGTTAGGAATAATTGTCTTCGGGTTGAGGTTATCGAATATTCAGGAATCGATTTACGATGATGAAGCGAATTACGCCTACTCCTTAACTGTAATGGACAACCTCGGGTTTAATCACGATTTCTCTTCACCTTTTCTCTTTAACCTACTCTATAAGCCATTTATTTTATTGTTTGGATTAAAGACCTGGGTGTTTCGTCTTATTCCCTGGCTCTTTGGAATACTCAATACCATCTTGGTTTATTTTATGACGACAAGACTGTTTGGAAAGAGAGCGGCTTTCTGGTCTGTAGTGTTAATGCTTGTCTCTTTTTATCCCACTCTTGCCGCTCTTCAATTGGATGCTGAAGGAAGTATAATTATGTTTTTCGCATTGCTCTTTTTCATTGCATACGTTGAGAGTTGTCAGTCGGATCAACAGAAACGTTTCTTCTGGCAGATGATCGCCGGAATTAGTCTAGGATTAGCTATTGTAACAAAATACAACGCCGTTTGTCTGGTGTTAATATCTTTAGCGTACTCGTTTTTTCTCCCTAGAAAAATAGAACATCAGCCATTTCGAGACAAAGTAAAAATAGTCTTTGGTGATGTTTTCTTTATTTATCTCGTTGGTTTTATTATCTTTATTGCTGCGCTGCTTTTGGGAATTATCGTTTCACCACAACATTGGCTCGAATTCGTACCAATTATCTCCTGGCAAGATGGCTTCGGAGACGATTACCGACCGCAATTAATTAGTTCATTAGGGATAATCATGTTCTTTCTCTGGTCAACACCATTATTGTTTGGATCGTACATCTTATCTCTTTTTCAAGATAGATCAACCAGAAGAAAACTACTGTTGCCCTTAACCTGGGTTTCAATGACTCTATTATTTTATACCGTTGGTATGACCTATGGCTCGATGGATCGTTATTTTATGCACACTATTCCCGCACTTGCAGCTATGGGAGGATTTATTATCGCAAAAATGAATTGGTCGAGACGTCATCTCACTCTGGGGTTCACTAGCGGAATTCTTTCGCTAGGATTATTTTTTCTCCTCAATTCTTTTCCTTTGGTCTACGTCCCTCGAGTTCCATCACTATATCTTCAGCAACTTCGATCTTTAAATATTAATTTCCTCTTTTCTTTTACCTCAGCGTCTGGACCGACGTTTGGTGTTTCTTTTGCCACGATCTTCTTTGCCCTTTTCTGTAGTCTTAGTGCTCTGGGACTATTCTTTCTCTTTAAAAAGAGAAAATTTTCTCTCTATTTTCTCGTCCTATTCTTCTCTGTTTCTCTTAGTTTTAATCTTTTTCTTGTCAGTGAATATCTCTTTCATCCGACAGGAGTAGCGGTGAGTGACATCAAATGGGAAATGATTCATGATCTAGAAAAGAGAGAGTTGCCTTCTACCATTTATAGCACTGATTCAGGAATATTGTGGTATTTTGACCATCGCTATAGAGACCATCGTGACAAAATCGTCGGTTTACCTAATGATGACCTCGAAAGAGATTATAGCTCTTTGAAAAAAATGATCATCAGCAAAGGGGGCACGGCGTTGGTCGTCTATTGGCCTCCGTTGTCACCACAAAGTCCCCTCTTTGATCTGATGAAATCTTGTATGGTGGAAAAACAATTTTATTCACAGAAAGTGCTGATTGGCGAGATTTATAGTTGTCCGAAGTGATGGCTTAAAAATCTAAGTTACTTCTTGAGACATTCTTTCTGGATGTCCATATTTTTTATACGCGAGAATACCACCACTCTAATGAGTGGTGGATTGCGTTTGCAATCCAATAAATGATTTTGTGGTATTCTGTGTGCTCAAAATTAGGCAGGGGTGAGCGAAGCGAACATGCCACCGGTCTATTGACCGGTGGTCCCCTGCCTATTTTGACAGCAAATAACTGGAAAGCTTTTGATGGTCTATTTTTTACAAACAACTGAGTGAAGTCTGCAATAGGAATCCAGAAATATTTTGGTTTATATTTAATTATGCCATGACTCCCCCTTAATTTTCTCCATTATTTTTATTAATTTTAGTCCATCATCTTTTGTTAAATGTTCAATCACTCCGAAAGCACATACTATATCAAAAGACTTTTTTTGAAAAATTGTTTCTATATCCAAAATATTCATTCGATAATATTTGTCTAGTTTATTATTTGTAATTTCATCTTCATTAACCATGTCTACCCCCACCTTAAATATGTTCTCGCGAAGGGATGAAACTGCTGGATTGACATCTTATTTTTAAATCTTGTTATCTATTCGTATCATGTCCCGCAGAAAAGCACTTGATATCAAGAAAGAGATACTGAAAGTATTGAAGAGGGATGGAGAGCTATCTCTGCGAGATTTAGACATCAAAGTAAATACAAACTCTTCTACAATTAGAACTCAAATAGAAGAACTAGAATTTTTTGAGATGGTAATAGTCACAAAACATCAAAAAAACGAAAAAAATGGAAGACCATACACGACCATCAGGATAAAATAGATTCTTTTAGGATTTTCCTGAAATTAAAAATCACCCAGAATTTATTTGTTCAAAGTTCTCTTTATTGCCGCATAAAGATTTAAAGAAGTAGGAACCATCTTTTCTTGTTCTAAAAATGACCAAACATCAGTCAGGGGAATAATCTGAGGTAGAGAATATTCATTGGAATTAATCAGCGGGGCTTCTAACTGGCGTTGCTTAAGACTTCCCCCAATATTTATTTTCACGCAAATATCAAAGACCTTATCTTTCTGATCCAAGATTAAACCAAGAGGAGTCATTTTGAGGATATCTTCTGAAGAAAGGGTTGTTTCCTCTTCTAGTTCTATGGCCAGCCGTTCTTTAAATTGTACTTCTTTTTCTTTAACATCTTCTTTACTAAGCCCGCCGGATGGAACAAATTCATAGTGTTCTTTATATTCTGTAACCTCGCCACTTCTTCTGGCTAGAAGAGTATTGTTATCTTCATCAATAATTACTCCACTTACTGCCAATGGTTTTATCCCTAGGAACACTTTTCCTGCTAACTGAGCAAGATAGTATTTGTACTCGGCGAACGAACAATCAATATGTAAAGTTTCTCCCTCAAAATGATGGGCGTAATAACTTAATATTGTTCCATTAACCAAATAACTGTTCTGCGCTTTTTGCAGTTCCCAATGGGAATCAACCGTTTTTTGGTCGTCATCAGAAATAGACTCTTTTGCTTCTTTCGCGTCCTGAAAGTGTACTTCTATCTTATCTGCTAGCGCCACCATTTTACATTCTCTTTCAATTTCTATCAAGATATCGTTCATTTCATTCATCTCTTTGATGTTGTATCCGGCAAGTTTATTAGATCTCTCGTTGTCAGCATTGAAAAATATCACGTTCATCTTGGCGTCCGCCGCAGCAGATATTCCGTGCTCAGAATCTTCAATCACATAATATTCTTTATCTCCAAAGTGATGGCGTACACGATTATAAATCTCTGGAGATGGTTTCGCTTGAGAGACATCATCTCCAGAAATAATGAAATTAAAGTATTTTTCTAACTGAAAACGTTCTAAGATAACATCAATATTCTTCTTTTTTGCCGAGCTTGCCAGGGCGATCTTGCAGTTATGTCTCTTTAGATTTTTGAGTACGCTCTCTACTTTTTTTATTAAAGTTACTTGAGAATATACTTTTTCTATTTCTAGATTATACCGTCTCGTTAATTCCTCTTCTGGATAGGCAAGATCATACTTTTTTTTGGCATAAGCAATAATTTCTGTAATTTTCAGACCATCTAGTTCTCTACACTCCTCTAACATCACTTCTTTTCCAAAAGATTTTAGGAATTTGATGTAAAGATCATACAGTTTATTTCTCGTGTCAACAATAACTCCATCCATATCAAAAATGAATATTTTATCTTTCATCTTTTTTACGGTAGATCATTTTCCAGCGTGGTCCGCTACGGTCTAATACCTCATATCCCATCTTTTCCATTGATCGTATTGAGCGTTGATTATTCGCATGGACATCATCTGTATATACTTCTGTTGCACCATGTTCCCAACAGCGGTTAACGGCTTCTTTCATCATCGCAGGACCGTATCCGCGACCCCTCATCGTTGGGATGAGCGCAACGCTGATATAAAACCGTCCCTTCGCATCTGCCGTCCGATCGTGGCAGATAACATAACCTATTTTAGCATCCTCTTCTTCAACAATATAGACGCTATTTGTTGATGTATAAAAATAATCCGTCTCTAGAATCTCTGATGGAACAACCCCGCGGTTGGAATGGATCGCAACACCTGGTTCATTTCGTAATGAAACCAAAAATTCTAAATCTTTCTCTTTTTTCGCAGGTCTACTCTTCATGTTTTTACCTCATTTGACTAAATCCATTTTTAACGGCATTCCTCGTTCAATATCTTCTGTTGCTCTCTTCCCTAAAATTTCTTCGTAATACTGTGGGGCCAGACCTAAACCTGGACGAATGACGGCGGTATTTTTTGTTGTCAACAACTCTCCTTTCTTAACATTCTCTGTGATAAATATCGAACGGCGATAGCGTAGGTTATGTTCTTCTGCTTTTCCTTGAACACCATAGTTTACGTTACCAGATATTTTCTCTGCGCGACGTACAGAATCTACAAATTTTTTCAGCGTCCGAGAGTCCAGGGAAAAATTAGCATCTAATGATTTTTCTTTAGATGAAGCAACTACATGCTTTTCAATCACGGAGGCACCCATGTTCACTGCCTGAAGCGGAATTTCTATCCCCGCATTATTATCTGAGAAACCACAAATGACGTTGAATCGATCTCTGATGTTAAGCATTGTCTTCAGATTAATTTCTTCGATGTTAGGATCGGGAGAATAAGCCGTAACACAATGGAGGACACAAACATCTTTTGTTCCATACTTCCGTAAAGTCGAAATCGCTAGCTCTACTTCTTCCTGAGAAGCAAATCCCGTGGAGATAATAACCGGTTTATGTGTACTGGCGATCTTCTTTAGAAGAGGAATATGCGTCACTTCGTAGGAAGCCACTTTATATAAAGGGACATCTAGTGATTCTAGAAAATCGACGGCAGAATTATCAAACGCTGAGGAAAAGAACACTAAGCCTAATTTTTCGGCAAGCTGTTTTAGTGGGGCGTGCCATTCTAGTGGGGTGGATGATTTTTGATAAATGGAATATAATGTTTCTTTTGACCAAGAATCAGGATTTCCCCCCCCTCCAACTTTAAACCACTCTTTATCACAATCAATGGTCATCGAATCAGGAGTATAGGTCTGTAATTTTATAGCATCAACACCAGCTTTGGCCGCAGATTTAATGATCTTCACCGCAGTATCATACTTCTGCATATGATTTGCCGACATTTCAGCAATAATAAATGTTGGATATCCATCACCAATAATGCGTGGTCCTTTTGGAGTTTTGATGGTGAAAGAATGCATATTTCTTCATCAATTTTCCCGTTTATTAATCTTATGGATGAACGTTCTGGCGAGAAATCTCTATCTCATGCAACGTCTTAATCGATTCCAAATGGCCGTTGAGACTAGAGTACCAGGTCTTTTGTCCGCTCAGTAAATCGTGAAGAATATAATTAATCCGTCGCAGAAATTCCTCACGCACAGTTAACAGAATCGCTTTTTTCTCTTCTTCACTAAGAGGGTTAATCGTATCATATTCTTTAATAAATTGTAACATCTCTTTTCCCGCAAAACGAAAACCGCAAAAACCAACATCGACAATGCGTGCACCCATTTTAATTGCATCAAAATCGAGAATCGCTGCCACTCCCTCGCCCCGAAATAGAATATTTTTAGGGTGTAAATCACGATGGATTGGCTGAATGACAATGGATTCAGTTTTCAGAACTGTTTTTTCCAGCTTTTGTTTTTCCATTTCTCTTTTAATCAAAGAAATAGTCTCGAGAGGAAGATCTTTACTCACTATTTCCAATTCTTTCTCTGTTAAATTGGCGTAACCACTTTCATCGTAGACTGATTTTTCAAGCGTTGGTAAAGCTCCGTTATACAATCTCAGAACCTGATGCAGACGCGCCACTTCTCTGGCTAGTGCTGTAAGTTGCTGTTGCGATCCGCTAAACTCACTCCCCTCAATAAATTCAAAAATCGTGAATAGATCATCCTTTCTCTCCGTCACCAATCTATTGTCGCGGTTTGTGATGATGGCGGGAACTTTAACTCCTTGTTTCGAACAAAAAGTGATAATTCCCAGAACAATTTCAGCGTTTTCTTTTGTCAAGATAATGTGGCGTCTTACTAAATATTTTTTTTCTTCTGTCTCAACTACATAATTATGGCTGTTTTTTTCATTACCTTTTATTTTCTCAATCTTAATGATCTTTTCTCGGCTAATCTGCGGATAACTTTCTTCCAATAACTGTTTGATTTCGATCGTAGGGAGAGCTGTTTTTTCCATTGTAGAGTTGTCAAAAAGAGATTAATTTATAAATTTCATGTTTTAATCGATGATTCATGGGAGACGTAACCTTCATTCGCAGCCAGGATATAGAGCAAGAGTCGGCGCTCTTAAAGTCTAAAGCTGCGATTAAATCTGTTCTGGGAATTAATGGTGAAAAGTATCGCTTTCTCCTTCTCAACTTCAAAAACGTCAAGAATAAAGCGGAATGGCATGATTATACCGACGATCTTTATTTTATTGTCGCGGGATCAGCCCGTTTTCGTACAGGTGGAAGGTTGGTTAATCCACAACGTCTTAATGAAAATGATATTATTGCTGACTCCATCGAAGAGGGGGTTGATCAGCAACTTAATCAGGGAGATATCCTTTTGATTCCCACAAAGACACCTCATCAATTAGACGCAACTGATTCGGAAATTACCTATTTGTTGGTAAAAGTGAAGTAGTTGTTACTCTAGATATTTTTAATACCCCCTCACTTTATACTCCGGCTTTCGCGGTGCATTCAACACATAAAAAAATGGTTTTCGCGTATCAATTCCTTGTTCAACTAGATATTCTTTCGCCAACTTTGTGCTATGTTCCATATAATGAAATATGTTGGCGGCGGCAACCGCCTCTGCCCCACCCACTGTAATCCCCTCTACGAGATCTTGCCATTTCCCTACACCGCCAAAAGCAATAACCGGAATTGTCACTGTACTCGTCACTTTCTTAATGAGGTTCAGATCGTAGCCTTTTCTTCCACCATCATGATCAATTGACGTAAGAAGAATTTCTCCTGCTTTCAATTGTTCTACTGCCTCTGCCCAAACTTCAACAAGTGTACCTGTTGCTTTTCTTCCGCGATCAATGTAGACTTCATATTCTCCATCCGCTCTTCTCTTGGCGTCGATCGAGATAACAATACACTGATTTCCAAAAATCGTAGCAGCTTCCTCAATAAATGAAGGTTGTTCGAATGCCCTTGTGTTGATCGCCACTTTATCTGCGCCATTAAGGAGAAGGTTGCGAATATCCTCTACTGATTCTACCCATCCTCCTGCCGTCAGTGGCACAAAACAACGCTTTGATAGTTCTTTCACGACGCGGAGAAATTCTTCATGGTACTCTTTTGTTCTACTAACATCTAACAGAACAATTTCATCGATTGCCCAAGAATTAAAAAAGTCGACTGCTGTAATTGCGTTGCCAATAACATTTGTATGTTTGAAATTGATACTCTGGACGATCATCCCATTTCTCCAGACAAGATTAGCAATAAGTCTTTTTTTTACCATCGTCAATGATTATGCCTGCAGTCTATTTTTTGTCTTGATCCTGTCCTTGTTGACGGACAAGCTGAAGAAAATTCTCCAATATTTTTAATCCCGCGCCTTGGCTTTTTTCAGGATGGAATTGCACTCCAAAAATATTTCCTTTTTGGATACTCGCTACAATTTCGGTCCCATGCCAAGTTGTACCAAGAACAATATTCTGTTCATCTATTGTCGGTACGAGACTATAACTATGAACAAAATAAAATGTTTCTTTCTCTCCTAAGTCGTTGAAGAGACTACACTTTCGTTTAAATTGGACTTCATTCCAGCCCACATGGGGTACTTTATATCCCCCCTTCTCTGGCTTAATTAATGTTACTTCCCCATCGATCCAACCCAACCCCTCGTATAATCCATGCTCATGGCTTCTCTTCGCCAGAAATTGCATTCCTAAACAAATGCCCAGATAGGGTTTCTTCTGTTCTATGATTTGTTCTTGAAGAATTGGAATAAATCCCTTCTCTCGCAAGTTTCTCATTCCATCTCTAAACGCCCCAACACCGGGAAGAATAATCGCCGTAGCCCGTTCAAGATCGTTTGGATCATTGGTTACAAAAACTTCTGCACCGAGAACTTCAAACGCATTACGGATAGATTGAAGATTTCCCATTCCGTAATCAATAATTGCAATCATCGTTGTACATCAAGAACATTTTTTATTTGCTATAATCATCAAATTGGATTTTCCGGTAAGGGAAAATCCCCTCGGCTGACTACAGAATATCCAGTTGGACGACTATATTCCGATCTATGACCAGACATACTCATCCTGTTCTTCCTCTTTTGTTATGCCATTATGGATATTCTTCTTGAGTTGATTTTTTGCTTCGAATGGTTTCCAGGGCTTGACATTCGGGAGTCTGGCTTTCTCCACACTGGGATCACAGATATGATTTGTCACGGAGTCTTTTGTTTTCCATGTTCCATCATTTTGCTTTTCCCAGATGCGCCGATCGCGAAGATGTTCTATCGAATCCAGAAAATCTTTCTCTGTCATCCCCGTAAATTTGAGGTAAATATCTAAATCTTTTGGGCGGACATGATCATACTTCCCGACCATTGCTATTCCTTCTTCACGAGTCATTCTTCCATGACGAATCTCCGTGGCAGCATCATCAGTGCAACGGCCGTACCCAAACTTAAGATACTTCAAATAATCATGTGTACCATTGGCGTGAATATCATCTAACTTGTCATGGAGATTAAAAGTTCTGTCTCGTTGAATTGCCGTTTCAAAACCAAAATTTTCAATGATAAATTCTGTTTGTGGACGGGCGTTCCAGCTGATAAAGTTTCCCAGATAAATCCCTCGTAATCCAACTTTTGCTATTGCTTCATCACTCGGATAGAAAAATGGAGCAAGATCTTCACGGGTGAGATCTTTGTTATCTGCTTCAGTAAGAATGTCTTCCGGTTCAAACCCTCTCAAACTATGTTCTTGTCGATGTTTCTTTGTAAATTCTACCATATCTTCTTGGTTAAACATTCCCACTGCATCCCCAAATGGGATCTCTCCCCAGATCATTAAAGGAATATTATATCGAACCGCTACTTGAATCGGAAATGTAAGAATTCCGGCGTGATAATGCCACGTAATGTCTCCGCATTTCTTAAGCATATACCGCGTAATCTTACGAACAGAATGGGGATTTGACGTAAATCGTAAGAGATCACAGCCAAATTGCTTCACATTATTATTTAAATTCCTAATCCCCCGGATCGTGTTAAAGCCGTGATTATAAGTGACAAGGAGGGGATTCATTCCCAATAAATTCTTAAAGACATAAGTTTGATAATGACTATCTTTTCCACCGCTGACGGGGATAATACAATCGTAAGGGTTATTATTTTTGCGTGCTATTGCTTTATATTTCTCAGCGATCTGGACAAGCCATTTCCAGCGTTCATCCCAATCAATCGCCGGTCTTGATTCCAGTAGTCGACAGCCGCTGCAGATTCCCTCATCATCAAAGATAATCGTTGGTTTGGCATTTTCCGGATAGACACAGCGTTGGCAATATCTCATCTTTTTTTCTCATTTATAATAGATTATAAATCTTGTGATTCTTGGTGACATAATGTCCTTTTGGGATATAGTAAACCAACTAAGTAATTGGGTATTGATATCGTTGGATGACTATAACACAATATAATCTCAATTCCATAATCTTTTTATACCCTCGTTGAAGAACTACTTTTAGAAATGGACTACTCAGACATATTTCAGGATAAGGTTGTTTTGATTACCGGTGGGACGGGGTTTCTGGGGCGAGCCTTGATCAGGGAGATTTTAAATTACAATCCCACCAGCGTGCGTATATTTAGCCGTGACGAAGTAAAGCATCATCATGTCCAACAGGAATTCGGATTTCATTCGAAAATTCGTCATTTGATCGGTGATGTACGGGATTATTCTCGTTTGCAAAGGGCGCTAGAGAATGTTGACATCGTGATTCATGCTGCGGCCTTAAAAAGGTTAGATATCTTAGAATATAATGTTGCGGAATCGATCAATACTAATATCATTGGCACACTTAATGTTGTCAACGCCTGTTTGGCGAATAATGTTGAGAGAGCTATCTTTGTTTCGACGGATAAAGCCTGTTCCCCCATCAATACGTACGGCGCCTGTAAATTTATTGGGGAAAAGATTTTCACCGAAACTGATTTTAGTAGAGGCAATAAAAAAACAATCTTTACCTCTGTACGTTATGGTAATGTTCTCGAAAGCACCGGTTCAGTAATCCCCTTTTTTGAATCAAAAATAAAGAGCGGGCAAAAAATTCCCCTTACTGATTCTCGGATGACGCGTTTTATTATCAGCGAACAGCAGGCAATAAAGTTGATTTTTGAAGCCCTGCGTTATGGGGTCGGTGGTGAAGTTTTTATCCCTCGTCTTCCGGCGTTTAGAATTGTTGATTTAATTGATATTCTCACTGAAAAAAATAGAGTCAACGCCGAAGTTGAAATCGTCGGGATTCGTCCGGGGGAGAAGATTCATGAGCAGTTGATGAACAACTCGGAAATATCGAGAACGTATCAATTTAAAGATCTTTATATCATCACGTCTTCAATTAGACAATTTAGCGGAATGAAAGTGTCTACGGCAGTACGAGATCAAGGTAAAAAATTGAGCGAATTAGAGTATCCTGATTATTCTTCTGAGAACTCTCTTCTTCCTAAAGAAGAAGTCAAAGCTCTCTTTAAATCAATGGGTGTCTTATCTGATCAAGAAGCGGAGAAGAAGTAACTGATGTCCAATCTTTCCCATTTAAATTTGAATAGTCTAAATAAATGTAGTGATAACCGTGCTGATAATAATCTCCTCAGTCCATTGGCTGTTGATGGCGGCTCTCCAGTTCGCGATTCTTTTCTCCCTTATGCTCAGCATTGGATTGGAGAAGAAGAAAAAGAAGAAGTTCTCAATGTTTTAAACTCCGGCTGGTTAACTACCGGTCCAAAAGTAAAACAGTTTGAAGAAGATATCGCTCGTTACGTGGGAACAAAATATGCCATCGCCGTCAATTCCGGGACAGCGGCGTTGCATTGTTGTCTGGCTGCTTTGGATATCAAGCCGGGTGATGAAGTTATCACTACCCCTTTTACATTCCTCGCCACGGCCAATGCCATCATCTACATGGGTGGAACACCTGTGCTTGCCGATATCGATGAGAAGACTTATAACATCAGTTCCTCTGAAATCCGAAAAAAAATCACTCCTCGAACAAAAGCAATCATCCCCGTCCACTACGGAGGTCTGCCCTGTGAGATGAAAGAGATTCTCGATATCGCTCGAGAATTTAATTTAAAAGTAATTGAAGATGCTGCCCATGCTCTTTCTGCAGAATATCAGGGGAAACGAATTGGTAGTTTTGGCGACGCCACCATTTTTAGCTTTCATCCAGTTAAAAATATAACCACTGCCGAAGGCGGAATGATTGTTACAAACAACCCTGAAATTGCGAAGTATTGTATCATGCATCGCACCCACGGAATTACCAAAGAGGCGATGGAACGTTATGGTAAAAATGCCGATTGGATGTATGATATGCAGCGACTGGGTTATCGTTATAATATGACTGAATTTCAAGCGGCATTGGGTGTAGCACAGCTTCGAAAACTGGATTCTTTTCAGCGGCGACGAGAAGAGATCGTTGCCCGTTATGACCAAGAATTCTCTCAACTTCCCGCAGTGGTTCTTCCAGCACGGCCATCCGGTTTTAAAAATGCCTGGCATCTCTACCATCTCCGTATTAGACCAGAACTTCTCACTGTTGATCGAAATCAGATTATTAAAGCACTGAAAGCAGAGAATATTGGCGTCAACGTCCATTATATTCCCCTCCATCTTCATACTTATTATCAACAGCGATATGGTTTTATCAAAGGAGATTTTCCGGTTGCAGAAAGAGTCTATGATTCTATTATTACAATTCCTCTTTTCCCAAAGATGAACGAGCAAGATGTTAATGATGTAATTACCGCCGTGAAAAAAGTGTTTGGTTATTATCAAAAGAAAAAGACCCATCCAAATTATCCTCTTTCCATCGTTGGAAGAAATTGCCGACTAGTCCCCTTTGCCGAACATCATCTCAATAATCCTCGTTATGTATCGTGGCTGCGTGATCCTCAAGTGATGCTTTATGCCCGTCGGGATTTCTCTCCCACTATTTCATTTGATGACGCCCAAAAGTATGTTCAAGCGTTATCAAAAAGCACACAAGATTATTTTTTTGCTATTGAAACAGTTCACGATGATGTTTTTGTTGGAACATTAAAATTAGGTCACATCGATTGGAACGCGAGTGTTGCTGATCTCGGTATTATGATCGGAGATAAAGCCGTTTGGGGAAAAGGCATGGCCACTGCGGCCTGTTGTCTTGCTCTGGCCTATTGTTTTAATGAATTAACGATGAACAAAGTAATCATTGGCTGCAAAGAACCAAATCAAGGGATGATCAAAGTTGCTCAAAAGCTTGGTTTCACTCAGGAAGGCTACCTTCGTGAACACAACTTTTTTTCTGGTCAGCATTCCGGTCACTATTATTTTGGCTTGCTTCGGAAAGAATATTCACTTTCAGATTTGAGTAGAGAAGAGATTAAAATAGAGATGAGGAGATAAATAATGGCAGCAAAACATGTTGGTCGCGTAACTGAAAAAGCACTGGAGTACCTTCGAGAAGTAGTCGAAGATGGGTTTGCCCAGTCTTCTGGTCCGCAAATGACAGGGCGGTTTGAACAAGCCTTTGCCAAGCGTTTTGGAGTGCCTTATGGCATTGCCCATGCCAACGGAACGGCAACTCTCCATTCCTGTCTTGCGGCCGCAGGCGTCAAGCCCGGAGATGAAGTCATTACAACACCACTCACTGCTGCTGCACCGGCCTACGCTATTCTTCATCAAGGTGCTATTCCCGTTTTTGCTGACGTTGATGAAAAAACGTTTAACATCGATCCCCAGAGTATCCGTCAGAAGATTACGTCAAGAACAAAAGCGATCATGCCTGTTCATCTTTATGGATTACCTGCGGCGATGGATGAAATCATGAAGATTGCTCAAGAGCATAATCTTCAAGTTATCGAAGATAGTGCGGAATGTCTGCTTGGTGAATGCAACGGTAAATTAGCTGGGACAATTGGCCACTTTGCTAGCTTTAGTCTACAGGCTTCGAAACATATCACCTGTGGTGATGGTGGTATCGTCATTACTAAAGATGAGGATGCAGCAGCGCGAGTCCGAAAATTTGCTTGCTTTGGTTTTGCAAGTCTCAAAGGTGGGAGTGGGAGAATTATTCCCAAGAAGATACGATGTGATCCCCAAGCCATTCGTCACGAATCGATGGGCTGGAATTATCGCATGTCTCATCTGCAAGGAGCAGTGGCGTTAGAACAGACTGAGAGAATGGATGAACTCGTCGAGAAGAGACTGAAGATTGCAGAATTCTATCAAACAGCGCTAGAGGGCTGTCCTTGGCTCATCCCGCAATATACTCCTCCTCATTATAAAAATTCTTATTGGACTTTTGTCTGTCGTTTTGATGAACAGAAAGCAGGATGCGGCTGGTATCAATTTCGTGATAAATTTTATCAGCTTGGCGGCGATTTAATTTATGGAGCTTGGAGATTAACATACAACGAACCGATCTTTCAAGAACGACGCTTCCTTGGTGGTTTTTTTCCCGTTGATTCTGAAATTTATAATGGTCCTAAACCGCAATATAAAGCGGGGCTCTGCCCTGTTGCTGAACGACTTCAACCAATGCTGATGCAGTTTAAGACTAATTACATGGACGTTAGTTTTGCAGAAGAACAAGCAAAGATCTTGAAGAGAGCAATCGATGAGGTTGGTCGTAATGGAAAGTAAAAAGCTTCGTGTCTGCGCACTTATTCCGGCACGTGGTGGTTCAAAAAGAATTCCTCGAAAAAATATTGTTGATTTTGGAGGTAAACCCCTCGTTGTTTCGACAATTGAGGCGGCACTGGAGAGTGGCATTTTCGAACGAGTTGTTGTTTCCACTGAAGATGAAGAGATCAAGTTGGTTGCAGAACAGTACTGTTTTGTTGATCGGCGAGATCACCAACTGGCTAGCGACAGCGCAACATTAAAGGATGTCTGTCTGGAGTTTATTCAACGTCATCCTCAATTTGATTTTATCTGCTTACTGGAAGCAGATTGCCCGTTGCGTACAGCAGATGATCTAAAAGCATCTTGGCACTCGTTTTTGTCTGGCGGGAAATCAATGTTGATGAGTGTTTTTCGCTATGGAACATCCTATCCTTTTTGGGCCCTCTCTGATAAAGATGAAGATGGAAATAAACGAGAAGGATACCAATTCTTCTTTTCTAAAAAATATTTAACGAAATCTCAGCATCTTCCAATGGTATACTGCCCATCGGGAGCGTTTAAGTGGATTGACACAAAACGCTTTGTTGAATCAAAGACATTGTATCCAGACGATCTCGACGTTTATGTCCTGGATTGGCAACGGGCTTTAGATATTGATACTGTTGATGATCTTATTACTGCTAAGATGATTAAACTATTTTCAGAGGAACATCCTCATTTTTTTGCTCATGAACAACACAAATTTAGATGTTAATCCGCACATGATCAGTGGAAGTGATCGCTCTTCAGATCTTCCCTTAATCACCATCCCTGCACGCAGTGGTTCAAAACGTCTTCCTCATAAAAACACCTTATCTCTCCATGGAAAACCTTTGTTTTATTACTCCGTGAAAGCAGCGTTGGAGGCAGCGATTACCCCCGAGATTTATGTTCTTTCTGACAGTTCAAAAACGCTCGCTCTTGCCCAGCACTATGGTGCCAAACCTTTTCTTCTCCCCTCTGCGTTAGCAGATGACACCAGCGGCGTGGTCAAAGCTTCTCTCTATCTCGTCGAGGAGTTAGGAAAGAAAGGACACTACTTTAAAGATTTAATCTGCCTCCAGCCAACATCACCATTACGCACTGCCGAAGATTTAAAACAAAGTTATTCACAATTTAAAGAAAAAGAAGTTGATACGTTAGTGAGCGTCAGCGAAGTTGACCCACACTACTTTCATTGGGCGGTGGAATCATCTTCTGATCAGAAATTTGCGAAACTTTATTTCGGAGAAAAATTTCTCAAGCCAAGACAAGAACTACCACCAATGTATTTTCCCAATGGTGCTGTAAAGATAGCAAAGATTAACGTCCTCCAAAACCAACAGCATTTCTTTGGCAAAAAGATGGCCGCCTATATTATGCCGCAGGAACAGTCTATCCATATCTCTACTAGAGTTGATTTTGATCTATGTTCATTATTAATGAAGAGAAAGAAGAGAGAGGAAAGTAAAGATCGTAACGGGGAGATAAAAGACGAACCATGAACGATCAGAAACTGAATGTTCTCGTCATCGGTGTTGGTTCGATTGGGGAGCGACATCTGCAAAATCTTCTGTCTCTTGGCGCTGCTATTTCTATATTTGATGCAGAGGTCATTCGAAAGAACGAAATCGCTCAGAAGTATGCCATCCCAACAATCTCTTCACTAGACAATTCATTTAACAGTTTTGATCTTGTTATTATCTGTACCCCAACACATACTCACGTGGAATTAGCAACAAAAGCATTAAACGCCGGCTGCCACACTTTTATCGAGAAACCAATTGCCGAAAAAAGTTCAGCTGATCTAACTTCACTCATTACTTTAGCAAAAAAATCTAAGAAAAGTATTCTTGTCGGCTGCAATATGCGTTTCCATCGTGGAGTGAATGAAGTTAAAACAATTCTTGACTCTGGAATTTTGGGAAAAATATACTCCGTCTATGCTCATGTTGGTCACTTTCTACCGAACTGGAGAAAAATAGATTATAAAAAAACATACTCAGCACAGACTGCACAAGGAGGAGGAATACTTCTCGAGTCTATTCACGAATTTGATTATCTTCGCTGGCTCTTTGGAAACATTACCACTATTTCCGCGCAAGTAGCAAGAAGTGGAGCATTAGACATCGATGCCGAAGATCTGGCGGAAGTTACGTTCCACTTTGAGAATGGAATGATCGGTCATCTCCATGCCGATTCTCTTCAACAGACGAAACGCCGTGGCTGTGAAATTATTGCTGAGAATGGAACTTTTATCTGGGAAAGTCGTGGAAAAAATCCAGAAATCGCCACGTTCACCCTCCTTCATAGAAATGGTGAACCATTTGAACAAAAAACTGTTTCAATTGAAATCGATGAGATGTATTTAGCCGAAATGCGCTACTTCATAGAGATGATCATCTCAGGAAAAAAGACGATGAATGACGTGATGGAAGCAGCAGAAACGTTGCGTCTTGTTGAACTAGCTAAAGACAGTGCGATGAGAAAATGAACCAAGATACAAAATACTTATAAATGAGAAATTATCGTTACCAAAAAGATCACTTATCCTCCCATGTCCAATCTCCAAGACCTAGAAAACAGAAGTATCTTTATCATTAGAGAGGCCTATAAGCGTTTTCACAATTTAACTATCCTCTGGTCTTTTGGTAAAGACTCAACGGTTCTTCTTTGGCTTTGTCGAAAAGCTTTTTTTGGTCGCATACCCATCCGTGCTCTTCATATTGACACGACTTTCAAATTTCCTGAGATGTATGTTTATCGAGATCAACTAATCAGAGAGTGGAACATTACTTTTGTTCGCCATGTTAATCAAGATGCCCTTGATCGTGGTGTAAATTACAGCACCTGTGATCCGATCACTGTTTGTGAAGAGCTGAAGACTAACGGCTTGCGTCAGGCGATCGAAAAATATAAAATAGATGGTTTGATGTTGGGAATTCGTAAAGATGAAGAGGGGTCGCGTTCTAAAGAACGCTATTTTTCTCCAAGAGATAAAGAATTCCAATGGGATTATAAGAATCAACCACCCGAATTGTGGGATCAATTTAATTCGGTTTATCCACCTGGAGCACATATCAGAATCCATCCTTTGTTAGACTGGACGGAACAAAATGTGTGGGAATATATCCAACAGGAGGGAATCCCCGTAGTTCCTCTTTATTTTTCCAGAGAAGGAAAACGTTATCGTAGTCTTGGTTGTATGCCTATCACCAAACCAGTCACTTCATCTGCTGCTACAGTTTCTGAAATAGTTGAAGAGTTGAAAACAACAAAAGTCTCAGAACGGTCTGGTCGTCAACAGGACACGGCGCAGGAATATGCCATGCAGAAATTGCGCGCGCGAGGATATATGTGAGGAAAACGACATGGTTGAACAACAAAAATATAAAGTAGTGGTGGTTGGTCATGTTGACCACGGCAAATCAACACTTATTGGTCGTCTTCTCTACGAAACAAAACAACTGCCGGAGGCAAAGTTGCAGGAGATCGAGCGCATCTCTCAGAAACAGTTCCGCGACGTCGAGTTTGCTTACGTTTTAGATGCTTTGAAAGAAGAACAGGAACAAAATATTACCATTGACATAACTCAAGTCCTTTTTAAGACAAAGAATAAAGACTATTCTCTCATCGATGCTCCAGGACATAAAGAGTTTATTAAGAATATGGTTACTGGTGCGGCTAATGCCCAAGGTGCAATTCTTCTTGTTAGCGCGCCAGAAGGAATCCGCGATCAGACCAAACGCCATTTAACTCTCTTGCAAGTGTTGGGACTCAAACAGATCCTTGTTGTTGTTAATAAAATGGATTTAATTGATTACGATCAAGAAAAGTTTATCGCACTAGAGCGAGAAATTACTCTCCTTTTCTCCAAAAATCATCTTCAACCAGCGGCAATTATTCCCATTTCTGCTCGTGATGCCATCAATTTTCTCTCCATCCCCCAGAAAGAAATGCCTTGGTATCAAGGCAGAACGTTTTATGACTTTCTCGATTGCTGGCAATTAACTCTTGAAAAAAAAGACCTACTTCGTTTTCCTGTCCAAGATATTTATCGCTGGAATGATAAACGATATATCGTGGGGAGAATTGAATCGGGAACTATTTCTCCTGGAGAAAAAATCATCTTCTATCCTTCATTAAAAGAGACGATTGTTGAAACTGTTGAACAATGGAATAATCTTTTAACTTTTGCCAGTGCTGGCGAGAGTATTGGCATAACGATGAAAGATCAGATTTTTGTCGAAAGAGGAAATATTGCTGCTAAAGAAAAGCAGCCGTTGGCAATTACCGAAGAACTAAGAGCGAGAATTTTTTGGCTGGGAAAAGAACCGTTATCCGCCAACAAACAATTTATATTAGTCTGCGCAACTCAGGAAGTAGAAGCGGAGATAATTCATATCCGTCAAAGAATAGATCCAGAAACGCTCAATATCTTGCAGGAAAATGCACAGGAAATCTTGACCAACGAAGTTGCTGATGTGATTATTGCACCTAAGAGAACGATGGCAGTAGATCGTTTCGAAGAAGTTCCTCAAACCGGGCGTTTTGTCATTCTCGGAAAAAATGGTATTTCAGGGGGAGGGATAATTCTAGAAGCGTTAGGTTTGTCTTCAAGGACAGATACATCATAATGGAGGGAGAACATGAGAACAGTACAAATCGGACAAAAGAAGGTTGGAGATGGAGAGCCCTGCTTTATTATCTTTGAATGTGGTGCAACCTTTGATACATTAGAAACAGCCAAAGAATTAGTGGACTCTGTTGTTGAGGCGAGAGCAGATGCCATAAAATTTCAATTACTAGATGTTGATCGGTTAATGGGGCGACGTGATTTAACTATTAACTATACCACCGCACATGGCACCCGTGTCGGTAACCTTTATGATATTTTAAAGAAACGTGAGTTAACGCGGGATCAATGGAAAGATCTAATTCACTATTGTCAGAAAAAAAATGTACTCTTTCTGGCAACAGCCTGCTTTCCAGAAGAAGTTGATTTTCTTGTTGATATTGGGGCAGCTGCGATTAAAATCAATGCGGGGGACGTCAATCATTATTACCTTATTGATTACGCTTCAAAAAAGAACGTGCCGATCATCCTTGATGGCCGGGCAAAATATGATGAATTAGAACAAGGCGTGCAAATCTGCGAAAAAAATGGCAACAAAAATATTATTATTATGCATTGTCCTTCTGGCTATCCTGCACGCAACGATGGAGTTAATCTTGCTACCCTTGCCGCGCTGAAAAACATCTATCAATATCCTATCGGCTTTTCTGATCATTCTCGAGAGAAATTAATGAATTTTGCGGCCATTGCCTATGGCGCAGATATGGTTGAGAAAACGTTGACACTTGATAAGAATACGGACTTCATCGAACATTTAATGTCCCTTGAACCACGCGAGGCAAAAGAATTTGTTGAAGAAATAAGAGCCATTGAAGAGGCAAAAGGAGGATCGCGAATAATGTTTAGTAAACACGTCAATGAAGCGGGCAGAAGAAGCATTGTCGCCAAACGGGAAATTCGCCGTGGCGAAGCAATTACCATTGATGATATTGACTTTAAGCGACCGGGTGATGCCGGAATTAGTACTGCAGACTATTTAAAAGTCTGTACCAGCAAAGCTCGCCAAGATATTCCTAAAGATAGTTTCTTGAAATGGGAATGGTTGGAGTGAATTAGGACTGACTAGCTTATTTAAAATAGGTCCATTCAAATCTCCCTTATTTTTCTTATTCTAAAAATAGGGCTCATCTCGTATTGTTGTACTGAAGAAGAATAGCAAGATTTCTGTTTTGCTCTTTCCAAAGCCGTTTTCGTAATAACCACAATGGTCTCCTCCCTCCCATCAAAATCATAGCGAAACTTAATTCCTGCGATACATACCTCGTCGATATCGTCCTCAGAAACATGAATTGCAAGCTCTCTATATTGTTCCAGCGTAAAACCATTTCTCTCTATTAAATCAATTACACTCCCTAGATTTTTCTGTTCAAAGATCTTAGCTTTTGTAGGTTCTTCCCCTGAACGATAAGCCTCACTATACAATTCTTCAAATGATCCTAAAAAATGTTGATAATAGGGATTTTGATGGAATAATAAATCTTTTTGTGAAACGTCAAAACGAGAAGAGGCAGTAGAGAAAGTAACGATCCCATTCATTACCAGAGAACGATTAAATGCAGTGAATGCTTTTTCTGGATCAGTCAACCAATGAAGCCCCATTGTTGCGGCAATTTTATCTGCTTTTATGTTTAATGAATCAAGATCCTCGGCGGCACAATGATATAACTGGTCATTATTGTGATGTTTGGAGGCCGTATCGTGAAGAGTTTCTAAAAATCCCATTGCCCTCTTTGAAATCTTCTCTTTGAGAAGAGGTGGAAGTTCTCTATCTGAGAGAATACTTCTTGAAAGATCAATCATGGCGGTGGAAGAATCAACTCTAACTATTTTCCCAATATCGGGAAATTGTTCTGCAAGATAAATAAGAGAATCACCCCAGTTAAAACCAACATTTACAACCGTATCTCTTGGCTGAATATTGAGATCATCGATCTCCGCGCGGAGTTGAATTCCAGAATAGCCCAAAGCCGCCTCGTATTCCAGATAAGGAATCAGGAATTTATCGAAGAAATTATCAGCGGACATTTTAAGATTTTTATTGTTTCACCGAACTAAAGATTGGCACAATATCATATTTATGATATTTGTCTTCGGGGAAACCGTTTTCTCTAAAAGCTTTAAAAATCGCTTCGTCAATATATGCCTGTTTTTTATCAAGAGAGAGATCATTCTGAATCGCTGCCGCTGCCAGCCGTGGCACTTGCTTCGTGAGCATTGCTTGAAAATCTACCGGAAGAAGCAGCGTCCCTACTTGTTCTGTAGAAAATCCTCGTTCCTCAGTCAGTTTCGTAATCGAAGCAAGGTTTTGTAGTGGTCTTTGAATACTGCGATAATCCACTACCTCAAGATCGCATCTTCTTAATTCTTTGGTGACATCTTCCATAAAACGATGATAACGAAATCCCCATCTCTCAGCGGGATACTGTTCGTCGTCATAAAAGTGGGATGCTGAATTCCAGATTACTGCTGCACCTTTCTTTAGAACTTGATGGAGACCGGCGAATGTACGAGAAATATCTACCCAGTGAAGAACTTGGTTTGCTGTCGCTCCATCAAAAGCATCGTGATTCACAAGTTCTGCGATGTTTTGAATATCACCGATCAAAAAGTTGACCTGAGTTTGAACAGGAAGTGTTTCTTCTCGAAATTGATCCCAGTATTCTCTTAGCTCACGAAGGATTTGCTCCCCTTGACGACAAGAGTAATATTGTTCTATTTCTTCTTCAAATCTTTTTGCGTCTTTCTGATGAAATTTGTAGAGAGAGACTTCCCTCATTCCTGGTGATACCTCGACTCCAACCACTTGACGAGTGTTGTTTTGTCTCAATAATGATCTCGTAGCGATACCTGTTCCACTTCCTAATTCGAGGACGTGTTGGGCCTTTGGATTAAAGTATTGAAGAAGCTGGTCTGCGCCATGTTCATATATCCCCTTCGGTCTAGGAAATGCCGCAGATTGATCTACAACAAATCCTTGCGCCTCATAAAGATCATATTGGATCCCTTTTTCAATATCACCATCAAAAGGATTTGTTCCACTATTGGCAAAAACATTATCTTGGAGTTTCATTTTATTTTTTGAATTAATTCTATTTAATAGCTTTATGAAACTAGGTCAAAAAAGATTTTAATCTCATCAGATTGATACTTTTAAAGCAAGAATTCCATAGGTCTTTGCTAATGTTAACGCTCCCAAAGTAATCATTACTAACGAGACAATAATCAGAAGATTTTTCTTATTTATCCTACTCGTAATTCTCGGGCCAATGAACCCTGCAAATATTGCCCCTGATCCTAGTGCAAAAACTAGGCCCCAATTAGAAAGATGGTTAGTCAAAAGATATGCTAGAAATCCGACCACACAAATTGGTGCCTCTGCCGCAGTAGTGCAGCCAATGGCCTTCTTGTGATCTTGGCCGATGACCATTTGCCCGCCAGTAACAACCGGACCGAAGCCCCCACCAGAGAATCCTTTGTTGAACGAAGAAACAATTCCAATAAAGAACATTTTTCGTATTGAGTATTGAAACCTGATCCCTGAAATGATTAAGAACCCCATCAAGAGGACGAGTATGCCAATATACGTATTAATCACTGTTTTAGAAACTGTGACGGCAACGAGAGCAGCAATAATTGTAGCCACAATTCCCAACGAAGTGATAATTATAACTGTTTTTAGATCATCGCTAAATCCTCGCTGAAACGATTCTTTTATTCCATATTCTTTTATCTTTCTCAAAATGTAAGATGGATTTTTCGATTTTATATTAAAATAAGTGTTGCCATATTTATGATGAAAAATAGACGCACTGAAGCCGCCGATAGCCTGGGTAATTAGAATTGAGGGAACCGCCAGCAACGGAGAAAAACCAATAATCAAGAGGATCGGGGAAAGTAATGTCCCATAACCCATTCCCAAACTAGAGTCGATACATTCGGCAATAAATGCGATCATCGCAAGGATGAAGAATGTTTCTAATGTGAAGCCAAAGATCATTTTAGCACTCTTCTTTTCTCATCTGTTTTATTTTTGACTAGATCAGCAAACGTCGTCTTCTCCATCTTCTCAGCGATATAATCCCGAACTTCTTTGAAAACAGCAAGCAACGCTTTACTTTGTTCGATCGGAGTACTCTCGTAAAAATATTTACTCACTGATTCGACCGGGGCAAGAGCACCATCCATCAGACGAACAATTTCCGCTAACGATATTTTTGCTGGTTCTTTAGCAAGTTGATATCCCCCCTTGCTTCCCCGTTTGCTTTTGAGGTATCCGCTACGTTTAAGAATTAGTAAAATCTGCTCTAAAAATTTCTGTGGGATTTTTTTTCGTTGAGAAATTTCCTCAATTTTAACTAATAATTTGCCATTATTCTCTGCCAAATCAATTAATGCCAAGCAGGCATACTCACTTTTTGCTGATAGTTTCATTGTTCTTTATTACTTTAATTAGACTTGTCTACTACTCCTATGGGAAATACCTAGAATATAAAAAGGTTGTGAAACCATTTCAGGTATTTTTATGATTTCTTAGAAACTTTACAATAACCATGCAATCCACATTCCTTCTGATCTGGATTTTCCCACCACCATCTTCCGGCGCGAATATCTTCTCCCTTTTTGATTGCTCGAGTGCAGGGCTGGCAGCCAATACTAGGATAACCTTGCTCATGGAGATCATTGTATGGCACTTTTTTTTCTTTAATATATTCCCAAATCATTTCCTCGCTCCAATCCAGAAGCGGATTAATCTTAAACAGTTGATTTGCTTCGTCAAACTCCATTTTCTGAGCAATTGTTCTCGTAACCGATTGATCTTTGCGAATGCCCGTGATCCACGCCTTTTTCCCAGCGAGTCCTCGACGCAACGGCTCGATTTTTCTGATCTGGCAGCACTCTTTACGATTAGCGATACTCTCGCGGAAAGAGAATAATCCTTTTTCACTAGTCAACTTTTCAACAGTACTCGTTTGAGGATAATAAACTGAAATTGCAAGCCCATATTTTTTCTCTGTAGCTTCAATAAGATCATATGTCTCTCCTGGAAGTCTTCCCGTATCTAAGGTAATCACCTCTATCGGCAGTTTATATTTATAAATTAAATCCATGATAACCATATCTTCCGCTCCAAAACTGCAGGCAAAGACAATTTTTCCGGCGAATTTTTCAGCAGCCCATACTAGAATCATTTCTACACTTTTTTTCTCAAACTGCTGATTGTAGCTTTCTGCTTCTTTTGCTCTTGCAGAGATGTTTTCGAGATTATTTATTTTCATATTCATTTGTCCACCAATTATTTCTCTATTCGCATTTCAATGGTTCTAAGATGTTCTTGCAACAAATTGTTCGATTCCATTTGCCAATAGGGAAATGTTTTCTGGTTCGCTGACTCTTCCTGAGTCTCCTGGCGTTGCTCCACTGCCTTTAAATGTGGATGCAAACACCGCCGCGATAAATTTCAGCGTTTTTGTTTTGTCAATTGTCGTATTCATTTTAGCTTTGATCATCTCTGGCAATTCACGCAGGTCGTTGACGCGGGTGACTTCTTCAAAGAGAGAATAATAAATGTCTCCAAAGACTATTGTTGGCTTCTGGTAGACGATTGCCTCCCATCCAGTTGTACTTGTAATCGTTGCAACTAAAGAACAATTCTTGATAATTTCTTGGCTGTTGGCGTGCGGTGAGATCAACCGCACATTTGGAAATTTTTTTATTTCTTTGCGGAAATACCATGGTCGGCTAGAATAGTTGTAGGTGTGTTCTTTTACATAAAGCTTGTAGTCACAGGGAATACTGCGAGCAATATTCTCAATCAGCGCTAGTTGATTAGAATACCAGCGACCATAAAATGACGTTGAAACCTCCGGTGTGACATGGAGTGGGAAATAAACATATTTCTCTTTTTCAACAGGCATCTCAAACGTTCCAGAAGCATCAATTATTTTATCAACTAGCGGCCAGATAAATTGTTTTAAGTCGGGAAGCTGGCGTCGATAGGTTAATGTTTTAGCGTATCCCAGATATTTCTTGATTTTTTCCGAGTGTGATATTTTGATGCTGGCGGTACCATCCGGCTTCACGGGTTTTTCTTTAAACTGCTCAATAAAATCCTCTGCTTTTTTTTGCTCTTCTTTAGTCAGCTTGCGTTTCTTTATTTGTTCATACTCTGTGACGAGGAGCGGCCAACGCGCTTCAGTATTATCATTAATTGCAAATCTTCCAGCAATGCGAGAATTTGTAATCTCCAGGACTTTTATCTTGTTATAGAGAAATAACTTGTACTGAATCACCCCTGCAAAACTGGCAATCCCATAGAAGACGACAAAGTCTGGCTTAAAAAGTTGGATGCACTTCTCTGTTTCTCGAAGATAGTATTCCACCCAGTAGAGAACTTTTTCTCCACTATACTTCATCCTGCTTTTCTTGCGCGGCGCGGTAATTTGCCAACTATCCCAGCTGTTAAAGTTATATTTTTCTTCTGCTTTTTGGATATAATCTAAATCTGGCTGAGAAAAATCTTTCTTAAAATCATCAAATTCGGCAACATGAATGCGCTCTTTTGCTATTCCCGCTGTGAGGAGGACGGAGTCGCTTCCTTTTGCCCCACCTGAAAAAAAAGAAGTAGTTTTCCAGCGCCGTTCTAACTCTTGTGATAATCTCAGGACGTGTGTTTCCATACCTCCGTGCCCAAAGATAAATAAAATCTTCTTGTCTTTTAATGTTCCCATTGGTTTAGGTGTTTGCTTATAGTAAACCAACTGAGTAATTTGGTATTGATATCGTTGGTTTACTATCTGTCACAAGAAAATTGACGATGATCAATTTTCTGTGCAGAAAAGCACACAATGAAGAAACTACTTCATTGGTGCGCAGATGTGGTAGTTTCCACATTTAGCGTGAAAGATTTCACTTTTCTTGCATCCAACACAAGATGCCGATAAACATTGTTGGATGACTATAATTCCGTTAATTAATAAAGATTATGTAATTCTAGCACCCTCTAGTTTATTGCTAAGCCGACCAATAAGTCTTTTATCGATGAAACTGAGTTTAGTAATATTTTTATAGGTAATTGAAAATAGAGAACTGTGGTAATTACAGGAATTGGTATTGATTTAGAGGATATCTCTCGCTTTAGAGACATGCCGTTTAGTCTAAACCCTCGTTTCTATGAGAAGATCTTTACTTCTGAAGAGATTCGATATTGTCTTGACAAAGCTGATCCTCCACAGCACTTTGCTGTACGCTTTTGTGCAAAAGAGGCCTTTGTCAAGGCAACTAAAAGAACTGCTTCAAAACTACTGACTAATTATAAATTGCTATCCATTAAGATCATTGATTCAAAGCCATTCATTGAATACAACAATAAAACCCATTTACTCTCACTCTCGCATGATAAAGATAAAGCCGTGGCCATGGTGGTTGTCTAATGGAAAAAGAAATTAAAACTACCCCTATAAAGAACAAAAAACTAAAGATTCTCGAAACTACCTTACGAGATGGCAGCTATGCGATCAATTTTTCTTTCACTTCTGCTGACACGTCAGTTATTTGCAAAGAATTGGAGAGTGCTGGTTTTGAGTTTATTGAAATTGGTCACGGTGTAGGATTGGGTGCAAGTATTAAAGGCTATGGTACGGCAGCAGCAACTGATGAAGAATATATGATCGCCGCAAAGGAAGCTCTTAAAAAAGCCAAATGGGGAATGTTTTGTATCCCCGGAATCGCTGAATTAGAGGATATTGATCTTGCCGCTAAGCATGGTATGGGTTTTATCAGAATTGGAACGAATGTCACTGATGTAGAGAAGTCAGAACCATTCATTAAAAGAGCAAAGAAATATGGAATGTTTGTTACGGCTAATTACATGAAGTCTTATGCTTTACCTCCAGAAAAATTTGCAGAAAAAGTAAAATTATCTGAGAGTTATGGGGTAGACGTAGTCTACATTGTTGATTCCGCCGGGGGGATGTTTCCAGAAGATCTTCGTCACTACGTGGCAGCGATTCGTAAAGTATCGAATATCCCTCTTGGTTTCCACGGGCATGATAATTTGGGTTTTGCTGTTGCCAACAGTATGGAGGCAATTACCCTGGGTGTTGATTTTGTTGACACATCTTTGCAGGGACTAGGGAGAAGTGCGGGAAATGCTTCTACTGAATTACTGATTTCTATTCTTCACAAGCAGGGCTGGAACATAAATATTAACCTCCTCCAGGTATTAGACATCGGACAGCGCCTCATTCAACCAATCTTAACTCGAAAAGGGCAGATGCCTCTCGATGTAATCTCTGGTTATGCTGATTTCCATTCTAGTTATATGCCCCTAATTCAGAAGTATTCTTCAAAGCATAAAATCAATCCTCTTCTCTTAATTATTGAAATGTGTAAAGTAGATAAAGTTCACGTTGATGAGAAAATTCTCGATGCCATCGCTCAAAATATTAAGGCAAAAGAAGAAGTCTATCTCTCCGGTTTTGGCTTTAATAAATATGTCGGGGGAGAACAAAATAAAATCTGAATAGTCTCATGATTCTTAAAGTAAGTCATTTAGTTTTCTCTTCGACAGATTTCGAAGAAAATAGTCTAGAACTAACTTCTCTAGGCTACAACTGTATCTTTACCGAGAAGAGTATCAAGAATTCAGAAGTCAAAAGGTCATTATTCCAACACTTCTATCAATGGCATGATGTCCGCTATTTTACTTTCCCTTCCAGTGTCAGTGTAGAATTATTAAATTGGCGAAGTCAAAGCGATCGCCAATCCAATTTTGTACCTGTTTTTGAAAATATTAAACAGAATAATTCCTTGATATCGCAACAACGAAAATTTAATTGTGATGATCTTTTTTCTTTTTCAGAATGTGCCCTGAGAACACTTGAACTGCCTATTTTTACGATTCAACAGAAAGATGCCCCCAGCAAACTTAATGCTCTCCTCGTAAAGACTAATCATCTCGAAAAAAGTATTTCTTTTTGGCAGCTTTTTCGTTTTGTCGTTCGTGAAAAAAAAGATAATTTCGCACTCCTGGAATTAACATCATTTCTTCCCCAGAGCCCAGTTTTCCAATTATATTTAGAACAAACAAAAAGAATTAATGAGAATCCTTGCCTTGATGATCGTGGTGTTAGTTGTATTTCTTTTCTCAGCAGTTCTGCTCCTCGAGAAAAAGATTTATTAAAGAGTAAGGGGTTTCCCATTATTGATGTTGGCGGTTTACTCATTAATGGGAAAATGCTTACTGTCTTCTTCACGTTAGGTCCTTGTGGTGAATTAGTCGAGGTGATTGATGTTAAGGAAGTTGATTCCAATTAGACAACTCTCGCGCGGGAAGTAGATGTTTTTGGAGGAGAATGAATATGACAGAAATAATTGATTTAACATATGACATTGAAGAAGGAATGACCACATTTAATGCCTATTGGCATCCTGCCGTGCACATCGATCAGCTTGGCAAGCATAACTCTGAGGGAAGAGAATCACGCAAACTCACTTTAGGGACCCATTGTGGTACTCACGTTGATGCACCGAGTCATTTTGTTCAGAATGGTCGAACAATAGATCAGATTCCGCTCTCTAAACTGATTGGTAAAATCACTATCCTCGACTTTTCTCATCTTGGAAAGAACGGAGTTGTTACCAAAGAAATGCTTGAAAAGATGAACCTTACTAAACGGATTATGTTTAAGTTTGGCTGGGGTAGGAACTGGAAAACAGATCACTTCTATCGTGATTACCCCTTTCTTTCGCTGCCCGCTGCAGAATATCTCGTCCAAAAAGGAGTACAATTAATTGCCACGGACACTCCCTCTCTGGATGATTCTCGGATTAAACTGCAAGGAAAAATGCTAGGGAGCGAAGAAGATTCGCCGGTACATAAAGTTATTCTGCGTAATAACCTTGTTCTCGTCGAATATATCGCTCATCTTGATCAAGTCCAAGATCTTGCGGGTTGGAATATCATTGTCATGCCCATCCGCGTTAAAGATGGAGATGGTGCACCGGCGCGAGTCTGCATTTGTAAATAAAGTTGTCAGTTCCGTATGTGCATAGTATCATAAAGTCAAAATTCATTAGATAATGTCTGCGATGGTGGCAGGGGGACTTGCCCCCACAAAATGAGACAACGATCTCATTTGTGCACCAGCGAAGTAGTTTCTTCGCTCAGTCCTACGGGGATGCCGCTCCATCAATGTTCACATCGAGAATTTTGAAGATACTATGCACATACTCAGTTCCGAAAATTATTTAAGCATGCACTTTTCCTCTAACGATATGGCAGATCATCCCAAAAAATATCGTGTAGAATATAATCGTCCGGCCTGTATTGGTGCAGCTGCCTGCGTTGCAGTTCAACCTGAAAAATGGGTCATTAAAGATGAAGCCAGAGATAACCGAGCAGATCTCATCGGGGGAATGGAAGATCCGACGAGACCGGGAATTTGGATCGCCGAGTTTACAGAAGAAGAATTAGAAGCCTACACTTCTTCAGCAACGATGTGTCCAGTACAAGTGATAAAGATTTTTGAGATTGCTACGGGTAAGCAATTGACGTGGTGATTTAGTCATTACTGTTTAAAGAACCATAAACCGAAACTTATATAAATCAATTCTTTCTTCTGTTCATATTAAAGAATACTTTAAAAGAGGAATTTTCAGCGTTCTGTGAAATTCTCTGTCGAGGAATATTAATGGGTGCAGACTTAGTTACCAGTAACACAAAGAGTAGAAAAGTTTTGTTGATCATGCCCACATTTTGGGATGTTATCGCGCCTCCTGTAGGGGTAATTTCATTAAAATCGTTTCTTCAACAATATGGTCATACCGTTAAGGCAGTGAATCTTAATGAGTATGCCACTATCTTTAATACCCAAAAAAAATATTTTGGGTTAATGTCAAAGTACGTACCTTATCGTGGTTTAATCCCTCGTTTAGGGACAGAACTACTGGGATTTCATATGAATGCCGCCGTATTCAAAAGTGACGCCCCCGAGATCTATAATGAATATGTTGAGATGCTTGTGCGTGAACATTTCGCGCCATTTCTGGAAAATATATCCCAACCCGATATGGATACTTTGGTTTTCCAATTAAATGAGGTTTTGGAAGAACATTTCAAAGGGCTACGCGAGTTAGCACCACAGTTAATTGTCGATCGACCAGAATTTGTAGGATGTACTATTTTAAGCAGTACAATCGGAACTGCCCTTTTTCTTTTGCGCGAGATTAAAACATTAGATCCAAAGATCAAAACTATTCTCGGCGGTCCTGGTCCCTATAATGGCTTTGATGCCAATTCCCCTAATATGCAGCGTCTTATCGAGAGGTGTCCTTTCATTGATAAAGTCGTTTTCGGAGAAGGAGAACTGGTCTTTAAGACCTATTTAGAGGAAGGTCATAATGGTAATGTTAATATTACGGCTAAAGATTTTGGCATCGAGAAGATCGACATGGATACTTTGCCGCCACTTGATTTCTCGGATATGGATTTAACTAAGTATTTTCATCTGGGAATTGCCGCATCACGAGGTTGTCCATTTCTCTGTGGATTCTGTTCTGAGACCAAATTATGGGCCAAGTTTAGACGTAAAGCTGCTGAAAAAACTGCCGACGAAGTTCAGTACCAGTTAGCTAAATATGGGATCAACAAATTCTTCTTCACTGATGCTCTTTATAATCATTCCCTAACTCCATTTGTAAAGGCAATCACTGAACGCGGTCTTACTATTGAATTTGATTGTTATTTGAGAATTGATGTCCATAGCGCCAAACGTGAAATGACTGATTTCTGGGCTAAAGGAGGTTTGCATCGTGTTCGTATTGGTATGGAAAGTGCTTCACCAAAAGTATTAACAGTAATGCAGAAAGGTGTAACAGTTGAACAGCAATCTGAAGCGATTAAAATGCTTGCCAGTTCCGGTATTAGGACATCAACCTATTGGATTGCTGGTCATCCTGAAGAAACAGACGAGGACTTCGAACAAACACTTAACTTCATCAAGAAACATAAAGATTATCTTTATGAAGTGGATCTGGCCGTTTTTTATTTTTATGGTGAAGGAGAACTTGGAAAAGATGCTTTCATGAACGAAGCAGGTGGCTTAATAGAACGCTGGCCAGAAAAATATTTGCCTCTCTCTATTTTTAAATATTTTAAGCTTAAGAACCCTAATCCCACCCGTGCTGAAGGATACGCCCGTGCGATAAAGTTTGCCCAGACCATGGCTGAAGAAGGAATCCCTTGTAATCGAACTTCCGTAATTGATTATCTTCGTGCTGAAAAGAGATGGAAACAACTGGTTGAGGAACACCAAAGAAAGCGAACTGAGGATCATTCTCTAGGACTTCAAGTATCAAAAATGATTAACGCTTGATCGTTTTTTAAAATTCATAACCCTTTTATAGGTTCTCTTTTTTCTTCTTTATATGATCACAGATTCTTCTATTGAACTGATGAGAAATGTTTTTTTTCAGAATAAAGAGAACGTATTTCTCATTGATGCTCTTAGCGGACGAGAATTTACCTATGGAGAAATAGAATCGTCTTCTCTCCAGTTGGCATCATTATTATCTCGGAAAGGTATCCAACAGAAAGATCGAGTGGCGATCTTACTTGCCAATTCTCTAGAATTTGTCATTTTCTATTTTTCGTGTATGCAGCTTGGTGCAATTCCGGTTCCGATTAATATTAACCTTGCTCTCAAAGACATCACCTATATTATTTCTAATTCTAACGCCAAAATGGTCGTCGCCGAACAGGACTTTCAAGAAAAGATCATGGAAATTGCGGAGAGAGAATCATTTCTAACTTTTTTTCTCCAGACCAAAAGAAAAATAGAGAGCGATCCATTTTTTCTGTTGCAAGAGATAGCTAACTATGATCCCTTTCGGAGTATATCTTTTCAGGGAGTTCAAGATGAGGATACGATTATTATTGTTTATACCTCTGGAACTACGAGTTTACCCAAAGGGGTGGAGTTTACCTACCAGAAGATGATCTCCAATGCCCTTGCCTTTATCAAAACAGTTCAGATCGAGCCGTCTCATCGTTTCTATGAAATTCTCTCTCTCGCCTACATGGCTGGCTTCTACAATCTGATGCTAGTGCCTTTTCTTGCAGGGGGGAGTACGGTCATTGAGAAGACGTTTGATTTTTCAGTTAATCTTACATTTTGGAAGAAAATAAAGAAATATAACATTAATGCGCTCTGGCTCGTTCCCAGCATTATCTCCAGTCTTCTCCCTTTCGCTTGTCCAAAAGAAGAGCTGGACTATTGTAACCGTGAGAATATTAAGTTAATCTTTAGTGGAACTGCTCCTCTTCCCGAATCTGTAAAAAAGAGTTTCGAAGAAAAGTTTAGTTTGTCTTTGTATAACACCTATGGTTTATCGGAATTGCTCTTTGTATCTGCTAATTCGCCTTCTTTGTCTTCTCCTCGCGGTGTTGGAAAAGTACTCCCTGGATGTCAGATTTTAATCATTAACGCGGAAGGCAGAGAAGTAGCGCGGGGTGAATGGGGTGAAATCGCCGTTTTTTCTCCCTATCGTATGCGTGGTTATTTCGGAATGGCCTCTGAAAAAAAGTGCGATGAGAGCCTTTTTTTTGCTACGGGAGATATTGGCTATCTTGATGCCGATAATTTTCTCTATATTACTGATCGTAAGAAAGACTTGATCATTCGCGGCGGGATTAACATTAGTCCTGCCGAAATTGAAGAAGTGATTCTCCAAAGTAAGCTCGTTCGTGAAGTCGCCGTGATTGGTGTTCCTGATCTTCTGCAAGGGGAAAAGATTGTTGCTGTTATCAACCCAGAACCGCATTTCAAGGAAACAGAACTGTTCACTCATTGCCGTCGTTTTTTAAGTTCTTTTAAAGTCCCCGAACAGTGCTTCTATCTCTCCGATTTTCCGCGCAGTGTCACGGGGAAAATTCAGAAGAACAAATTGAAAGAATTACTCTCACAAAATGACCTCAATGGAACTAAGATCAACAACATTTAAAAATCATTTTTGTGGATCATCAGTTGACAGCTTTTCGCCGCTTTGTGCCGCTTAATTATAGTCATCCCAGTGGATTTTCCGATCAGGGAACACACAACGAAACAACGATTTCGTTGGTGCAGCGGTGAAACACATTCACCGCCTGAATCCCCTCTGCTGACTATAACGAGGCCAACTGGATCAAGAAATGAGACACACAATAAAGCGACAACTTTATTGGTGCGCCAGAGAAATCGTTTTTTCTCTGTGCGCAACAATCTCATTTCTGATCAGAAAACTGATCGTTGTCAGTTTTCTGGATCGGGATGATCCAGTTGGACGATTGTATCTGTTGGGGAATCTATGTCTAATCAAAGTTTGCCGTTTCAAGAAGCCAAATTAAAAGTACCAAGTGATGTCATTATTCAGCTTCATCAGTCCAAAAATTGGATTCTCTATAATGTTTTCACGCAAGATTCTCTGGCCGTAGACACTGACGTTCTGGGTTTTTTAAGTCTTCTAACGGGAGATGAATCTCTAGAGAAGATTACTTCTCAGCTCAATGGAAAAGAATTTTTAGTATGGGATATCAGTATCTTCTCTAACTTAAGCAGTCCCGTTGCTGATCCCTCCCGTTTTATCCGAAACTATGCTGATTGGCCTGCTCCACAGAAGAAAGATCTCTCTTCGCTGATTAAACTTCTCATTGACAGACGTATTCTGATTGGTGATGGAGTTGCCTATGCCCAGTTATTCGCCCCTCAGAGTTCATTCCTCGACAAGAAACATCTGGGAAACTTTCATCAACAAATTGGAAAGAAATTAATCTTCGAAAAAAGAGTTGATCCCTCGGAGTGGTGGACAAAACAAAAATTTACTACAGATTATAAAAGATTAAATAATACTCTCTACAAAGCGATTCAAGGTGGTTTCTTGAAGTCTCTCTTTGATTCACGTTTAAATTCTACCCACCACGTTATTGATCTCGGCTGTGGTGTTGGTTATTATACTAAATTAATGGGAAATAAAGGGGCCAAAGTATTGGGAGTCGATCCTAGTGAAAAATATGTTGCTATTGCCGAAAGAGAAGCGCCCCAAAATGTCACGTTTAAACAGTCAAAAATTGGTGGTCACGGAGATTTAGATTGGATTCCTTCCCAGAGCATGGACTTTGTGTTCATGAGTGATGCCCTATCTTTTTATTTTGTTCCCTCCACCTATATCACCACGGCTTCAAATCAGAAACCCGATATCAATATCCTTTTTTCTGATATCAAGAGAATTCTAAAACCGGGTGGTAGATTTATCAGTGTAGAACCAAACGGTCTTTTTCTATTCAGACCTTGGTTTGGTGAGATAGAAAGACCGTTTACGATTATTACTGAATATAATCGACCATGGTATAACGTTGTACAACATTACTCTCAAGCAATACAAGCTTTTATTAAAGGAGGTTTTAGTATTAAAGAAATGATCGATATTCCCGTCGATGAGAACTTTGCTAATACTGACCGACGGGGAACAAATTTTGCCAAAGAATTTCCGCTCTGGTGTTTTTTTGAGCTCTCTCTAGGTGATTAAATTATTTCCCGGTATTAAGATCATTGATATCAAAAAGATTCAAACACAAACAGTGAGGTTTTAAAAAATGGATAAGAACAATGTAAAATTAACAATTAAAACGTATCTAGAAACGGAGACAAAGAAAACTATTCCCAGCACGTCCACTAACTTGATCAGTGGCGGGTTTCTTGATTCGTTTATGATTATCAAATTAATTACATTTATTGAAAGCCACTTTCAATTGAATGTAGATATTGAATCTACTAGCGAAGAATCTTTTAGTACGATCGATACGCTTGCAGAGCAAGTCGTGATCTGGAAAGAGAAGTCATAATCGCAAAGAGTTTCTCCAAGCGATGGAAATAAGACGTCTGACTGAGCAGGACTATGATGATTTTTTAACATTTCACGCTCAAGTCTATCCTTCGCACTTAAATGTAAAAGATCGATTTCAGTTTCAATTCTTGGGGAATCCTCTTCTCCAAGATAAAACTAAGACTGAGATTTTTTTTGCTCGTGATAAAGAGAAAAAGATTATCGGCCAATATAGCGTTAACCCCGTTGAATATTCTTTTGGGGCTAGTACCCGTTTAGGTTTTTGTGGGTGTGACCTCTTTGTTGATCAGCAAGCTCGTAAGTACGGAGTCGGTGGTCTTCTTTCGATGAAAGCAATTAATTCTTGCAAACCGCACTTCTCTATCGGCGTTTCAACAGAAGCAAAGCCTCTTCTCCTCTCTTTACAAATGAAGAAAATTGGTGCTGTTTATCGTTATATTTGGATCAGAAACTGGTCGAAAATTCCCCTCTTAATTATCCAATATCTCCGGCAGAGGAAATTAAAATCTTGCCAGTTATCGAGAAGAGAATCGCAAGAAGAATTAACCGAAGAATCATCCCCCAAACAAATAGACCCTGTAGTATTCTCATCATTAATTTCTTTTAATGATTACAGCTTCTCACTACTCTCCTCTAAGCAGAGTCTCACTTCACTGGATCAAGACTACACCCCTTCCAATAACAAAAATCGTGACTACTTAACCTTTGCTCGAAGTCCCGCTTTTCTTCAATGGCGTTTTTTCACAAAGCCGGGTTATGGGGTCTATCAATTGACGAAGAAATCATCCTCTCCGGGAGAAAGAGAGGATTTTAATCGTTACTATTTTGCGATCAGAAAAATTTCTTGGAAGAAGCTCAATCTCCTCGCCATTGTCGATCTCCAAGCTGATTTCTCGGAGCAAAAGATGGTTCAAGCAATGATCACGGCAACAAAGAGAATTGCAAAAGAAAATAAATGTGATGGGATTATTACACTCAGTTCTTATGCGGGACTAGACCGAGCATTAAAAAAGAAACTTTTTGTGAATGTGGGCCATCCATTTGAGATCTATACTAACGTTGATATTCTCTTCTCTGAAGACCAGATTCAGCGGCGGGAAGCGGTCCACATCACCATGGTTGATTCAGATTTAGAATTCCCTTTTTGGCCAAAAGCGGGAGATGATTAAGATAACAATGATTCGTAAAACCAGTTCAGAAAAACGTAAGCCGTGGAAGAAAATTGCCGCGGCAATGCTTGCTCTAATTTTGATCATCTCTGGTTCTTTTAAGAGAGAGAAAAAAAGAATATTTTCAGCTGAGCACATTACCGGTTTGTATTTTCATAACCCTTCTCGTGCCGTTTTTGAGAGATCGATTTGTTGGCTCAAAAAAAATGATTGCGTTTTTATTTCCAGCGATGAGCTGCTGGATATCTTAAACAACAAGATTCCCTTTCCGAGAAGGGGGGTATGGATTACATTCGACGACGGCTGGCGTGCCAATTTATCAGAAGTACTGCCTGTGATGTTAAAATATAATATTCCTCTCACTTTTTTTATTTCTTCAGGACCTGTTGAGAATAGTGGCGTGTTTTGGTTTAGTTTAGTCCGCACTTTCCGAGATTTTCTTCCTTCCATCTATCAAAATAATCTTCAAAAGCTTTGGTCAATTGATGAGAAACAACGGAAAGCAATTGTTGAAGAATTAGAAAAAAAATGTTCTCCTCTTCTTGTTCGCGAAGCGCTGAGTGTTAATGAAATCAAAGCCATTTCGAGGATCCCCCTTGTCACGATCGGATCGCACACGGTAAACCACGTAATCACCGTAAACTGTACTGATGCTGAACTTGAGGCTGAAATTAGCAATGCGAGTTTAAAGCTAGAACAGTGGACGGGAAAGAAAGTACGTTTTTTTGCTTATCCCAACGGGGATTATGGTGGGAGAGAGAGGAAATTTCTCCGAGAAGCGGGGATAAAATTAGCGGCTACGACGAGAAAAGAATTTATCTCCAAAAAATCAGATCTCTATTCTATTCCTCGCTTCTGTGTTAATGATGACGCTTTTCTTCCCGAAATAATCTGCCAATTGGTGGGAGTGTGGGGTAAGTGGATGGATTCTATCGGAAATATTTGCTCTCGTTATCGGAGAACAAAATCAAGATCCGTTGAAAGAGATAAATCAGCGGTGAAACAAGATGACTAACTATTCCTCTAAAGTATTAAAAGGAGCATCAATTATTTTCATTGCCAGTGTTATCAGTTCGCTCCTGGGGTATATCATCAGGATTATTTTAGCGCGAAAGCTCTCCCCTGAGAACTTCGGTCTTTTTTTCGCAATCTATAATGTTATTCTTTTAATCGGCTGGTTAAAAGGTTTTGGTTTGAATTCGGCGATTGGGAAATATATCCCTCAGTACAATCTCGAGAAAAATAATGACGGAATTAAGTCTATTCTCGTTGTTGTTACGGCTTTTACTCTACTCAGTAATTTATTATTTTTAGCAATAATCTACTTCCTACCCTCCACCATAATCAACACCTATTTTCAAAGTAATTCGGCAAGATCAATACTCTTAGCTCTCTTTATCTATATTTTTATTGATGGCTTTTCTACGATCATCAACGGCTATTTTCTCTCGATTTACCGTTTTTTTCTCTATTCTCTACGAGATATTATCATCCGTGCTGCGGTTCTTCTCCTCATCCTCTTTGCCACAAACTTAACGGTGTTGGATGTTGCCGTGATCTACGCTGCCGCCTCTTTACTAAACCTACTGGTCAGTGTCTTTTATTTTTTTAAGAGCTTTAGTTTCTTTCAGCATAATCTCAAAATTTCTAAAGAAAAGAGCAAAGAACTGTTTAAGTTCAGTGTTCCGTTAATGATCAGGGATTTTTTTGGGATAGTCATGGCTCGAGTCGATAATCTTATCCTTGTCTTCTTTAGGCCGCTTGTAGAAGTTGGAATTTATAATGTCATTCTTCCCACTGCCGATATGTTGTTAATTTTCAGCCGACCTTTTGGGAGGATCATGTTTCCTTTGAGTTCTGAATTATTCTCGTTAAATCAACCTGAAAAAATTAATTCTTTGCTTCAAAAAATTCAGAAACATATCTTGTTACTCTTAATTCCGTTTCTAGCGACAATCATTGTTTTTTCCGGATTCATTTTAAAGACCCTCTTTGGAGCCCAATATGAGGTTGGTTATCTGGGATTGGATTTGCTTGCGCTGGGATTCCTCTTTAATAGTTTAAGTATGGTTAGTTATAGTGTTTTAATGGGGATTGGCAAACAAAACAGCGGAGCAATGGCCACGATTGTTTCTAATATTCTTAACGCCGGGTTAATCCTCTTACTTGTTCCTTATTTTGGGAAGTTTGAATTGGGGTACGTTGGCGCGATTATTGGGACGGTAATCAGTTCAATTGTTCTCTTTTTCTGGATTTCATCGATTCTCCGCAAAGCGCTAAAGTACACTTTTCCTTTAAAACAGACTCTCTTCTTAGTTTTCATTGGATTATTTATCATAACTATTGGCTATCTTTTGAAAGTGACGGTTGTCTCCATATATCTTCAAATTATCTTTTTTCTTGGGGGACTTCTTTTTGTTTATCCTCTCCTCCTCTTCTTATTTGGGATCACTTCTCTTGACGAGATTAAAGCGATAATTACGATCACTTTTAAAAAGAAAGTTGATCCCACGACTAGCGAAAGTACTATTGACTCCAAATAATTGCTTCCCCATGAATTACTTCAAAGAAAAACTTCAGAACGAATTAACTCGTCGGCTCGGACTAGAACATTGTCTTCTCACTAGTTCTTGCCGCAATGCTCTTTATTTGGTCTTGGCAAATCTCGAGCTGCAGGAGGGCGATGAAGTCATCATTCAATCTTTTATCTGTGGAAGTTTACCATTAGCAATAGAAAAAGCGGGGGGAAAAGTTGTTTTTGTGGAGGTAAATAAAGAGACTTTCAATCTCGATGGGGAAAATGTTAAAAAGAATATTACTCCTAAAACAAGAGCCATTATCTTTGTTCATACGTATGGTAATCCGAGCGGTATTGCCGAAGTTGCGCAACTCTGTAAAGACAGAAAGATTATTCTGATTGAAGATATTGCCCACGCTTTTGGCGCAAGATACGATCACAAATTAGCGGGCACATTTGGCGATTATGCGGTCTATAGTTTCACCAAACAGATGATCAATGGGGGGGGTGGGGTCATTCTTACCAATAACTCTCTGAAAAAGATTGTCCACATTCAAAGTACCTTTCGCAACTCTCCATCTTTTATTGATTACTGCAAGAGGATCGTTGCTTCTCTCTATGAGACCAGAGCATTTTTCCTCTCAAAACTAATTATTAACTTTGTCCATCGTCAAAGAAAATTACAATTAACCAACAATTTATCTCCCCATTTTAGCTGTTCAGAAATGGAAGCATTCTTGGCGTGGAAACAACTCTCTTCTTTACCGCGATTAATCCTGAAACGTAGGAAGAATTATCTCTTCTTAAGCCGAGCCGGAGCACAACTGCAAACTATTTTTCCTCTTGCCGAATCGAGTTACAACTATCTTTCGTTTATTTTCCCGACTCCCCGAGCGCGTGATCGAGCGTTAACAAAAAACTCTCTTTTTCTTCCCCCTTGGAGTGGCTCTTCCCTTTCTGAAAAGCTGATCTTTGTTCCCAACAATCCTTTCTTTACGAAGAAAAGATTACTTCAGTTCCGTAACGCAACTACTATATTTATAAAGAAAAAGAATAGTCCCCTCATCATTGCTAAATAATCTGGAGTCATAATGAAACCATTGCAGAATCAAACCAAAGGAATTCTTCTCGCCCTGTTTTGTACGCTGATTGTTTCTGTCGCCCAAATTCTCTTAAAGAAAGCCAGTGCCACATTTTCTCTCGCTCCTTCTCAAATTCTCCAGCAGTTTCAAAATTATCCTCTCGTTATCGGTGCAATTCTCTATATCATTGGCGCTTTCTTTTTTGTCAAAGCATTTCGCTTAGGTGATCTTTCCGTAATCTATCCCGTAATGGCCTCGGGGTATGTCGTTGTAACGTTGTTGTCTGTTTTCTTCCTTCAGGAGATAGTTGTTCTTCAAAAGTGGATCGGGATGATTTTTATCATGGTTGGTGTTATGTTAATCGGTCGAAGTGGTGGCAAATAATGAATAGTCAAATTGCAATTATCCTCATCTTAGTCTCCTCTGTTTTTGGCGCCTTCAGTACGCTCTACTTTAAGAAAGGGGCAGCCGCAAAGATCAGCATCAAAAATAAAAAATTAGTCGTAGCGGTAATCCTTGCCGCGTTCTCATTTGTCTTTTATCTTTACGCACTGAAGCAAGCACCGTTAACCTTCATCTATCTTACGGCTTCCGTAAGTTATATCTGGACCGTTCTTCTCGCCAAGTTTATTCTTAAAGAAAAATTCAATGCCTCCAAGATCATCGGAATTTTGTTGATCTTTGTCGGCATCATTGTACTTCAGCTCTAAAGAAATATTTATAAATTCGCCGAGTTCTAGGCACTCTACATGAAATTTTCATTAATTATTCCTTGTTATAACGAAGAAGAAGTGATCCCTCATCTTGCCGCAAAAATCGATCCAGTCTTAGATCAGCTGAGGAAACAATTCGAGATAGAACTGATTTTTATTGATGACGCCAGCAAAGACAAAACATGGGAATTATTGAATCATTTTTTTGGTTCTCGTCCTGAAACAAAACTCATCCGCCATGAGAAGAATGGCAATCTTGGGAAAGCACTCCGCACGGGATTTGCCGCAGCGAGTGGTGATTTTATTGCTACGATGGATAGCGATTGTACCTATGACCCGCAAGGTTTGTTGGATATGATCCCATTACTTAACGGGAAGACGTCGATTGTCACCGCTTCTCCCTACCACCCGCAAGGTGGCGTCAAGAATGTACCACCCTATCGTGTCTTCCTGGGGAAGAGTACCGCCTTCGCCTATCGTCTCGTAACGGGGCTTAAGATTCACACATTTACCGCATTATTTCGTGTCTATACCAAAGATGTTGTGAAATCTGTTCACTTCAATTCTTCAGATTTTCTCGCGACAGCAGAGTTTTTAATCAATGCTCACTTTGCAGGCTATGTCGTTAAAGAGTATCCCACAGTCTTGAGCACTCGAGAATATGGTATTTCAAAGATCCGCTTTTTGCGTGTCATCAAGAATCACGCCAAATATTTGATTTCACTCTTACCTCAAGCGGTAGCACGTCCGTTTCGTTCTTCTCCGAAATAAATAAAGAGTGAGCTATGGACTTACACACAATGGGTTCCCGATCTCTAAATCATAACACTTTAAAATATTCTAGTTCTTTTTTCTCTATGATCGAAGCAATTATCTTTGATATCGATGGTACACTTCTTGACTCTGAAGAAGCAAACTTGGCATCATATCAACGTATTTTTGAGAAAGCTGGATACCCCATACCCTCTCGAGACAAAATAATTTCTTTATTACACTTAACAAAACATGAAACAATTGGCGCATTAGCATATGGAATGCCCGCTGGAAAGATTGATGCATTACGAGAGTTCGCACAGAACGTAGCCTATCCTGTGGAATTGTTAGGTGTCTTTCCGCATTCCAAAGAGGCAGTTATTTCTCTCTCCCAAAAATATAAACTTGGTTTGGCTTCTAATCGGCTAAAGAAGAGTATTGATGTTTATTTTACTGTTTCCGGATTGCGTGATTATTTTCCTGTTGTTATTGGTGCCGATGAAGTTATTAATCCAAAACCGTCTCCAGAACCGTTATTAAAAGTATTAGACCAACTAGAAATAACCACAGATCACGCCGTGTATGTAGGTGACACTCTCGTGGATCTTCAGGCGGCGAGGGCAGCCCGGATGAAAGTTATTCTTCATCGTTCAAGCATTCCGGGCGCAGATGGCTACTTTAGTTCGTATACAGAATTAGAACAGTTGATTGAAAAATTGTGATCCTACAAAAACTAAGACCCACAAAGCATAAAAAGCCATTTCTTTGCACTAACTATAAATGAAAATTATAACCGTTTTAGGCACTAGGCCAGAAATAATCAAACTCTCTCCTGTCATTGATTTACTTGAAAAAGATTCGTTTTTTGAACATAAGATCATTCATACTGGTCAACATTATGATTTTAATATGGATAAAGTTTTTTTTGAGGAATTACACTTGCCAGAACCAGTATATGCCTTACAGATTGGATCGCTTCCAAGAGAAGAACAACTGAAGGTGATGGAAGAGAAGATTTACTCTATCTTAATAAAAGAAAAACCAGATTTAGTTCTCGTTCAAGGAGATACTAATTCTACTCTTGGGGGTGCAAGAGCCGCAAAGAAATGTGGAATCAAGCTAATGCACATCGAAGCCGGCTGTCGTTCTTTTAACAAAGAAATGCCAGAAGAAATTAATCGCATCGAAGTTGATCACTTGGCTGACTATTTGATTGCTCCAGATAGCTATGCTTGTGCTAACTTAGAAGAGGAGGAGAAAGTCTCTAGAAAAAAGTTTGGGAAAATAAAAACCTGTGGCAGTACAACCTATGATGCTATCTCTCGAAATAGTTCATTGATAAATAAAGAGATACTTCAAAAATTAGGCTTAGAAGAAAACCATTTTATTCTTGTTACCATCCATCGAGCAGAAAATACGGAGGAACCAAACATTACTCAGATCGTCAATGCTTTAAATAAAATATCTGAAACTGAGAAACTAGTTTTTCCACTTCACCCCCGTACGAAGAAATTTATCGAAGAAAAAAAAATGATGATTTCTCAGAACATAATATTGATAGAACCACAATCATATCTTCATTTCTTAGCATTGATTTCCTCATCCAAGTTTTGTATCACTGATTCTGGTGGTGTTCAGGAAGAAGCGGTAGCTCTCGGCAAACCCTGTTTGATTCCTCGAGAGGAGACAGAATGGATGCGGCCAGTAGATGATGGGAAGAATATCCTTGCTGGAACGACCTTTGAAAAGATAATTTTCACGTATCATTCTCAGTTTAATAAATCTGGTTTGATCACAATCAAAAAGAAAAAACATCAATTCTATGTTGGTGCCAGTAGAGATATTATCCAAGAACTAAAAGAAATTCAAGTCCATCCCACTGCTGAAGTCTCTCCCCAAGCCAAACTAGGAAGCAATGTCAAAGTTTGGCATCACGCTCAGATTCGTGAACAAGCAGTAATCGGTGACAACTGCATCCTCGGAAAAAACGTCTACGTTGATAAAAATGTCACCATCGGCAAGAATTGTAAAATTCAGAATAACTCCTCAATATATCGCGGTGTGACATTGGAAGAAGGCGTATTTATTGGGCCACATTGTGTCTTAACTAACGATAAAAATCCGCGGGCCATTGATCGTGCTGGAAAAATAAAAAATGATACCGATTGGGTCGAAGGAAAGATTGTCATTAAGAAAGGAGCTTCTCTCGGCGCGCGTGTCGTCGTCTTACCGGATGTGTCAATTGGTCAATACGCATTAGTCGGAGCAGGTTCGGTTGTGACAAAAGATGTTCCTGATTTTGCTTTGGTCTACGGTAACCCCGCACGGTTGCATGGATCTGTTTGTTACTGCGGTCAGAAGTTGGAGGAAGGGAAGACGGCAGGTGAGAAATGCGGAAAATGTCAGTAAAATCGGAATTATCTTTTTTCGAAAAATTATTTCTTTTATTTGATCAACTGAAAGAAGTTAGACTTCTTCCGCTTATTAATAATCATGATTATACCTCAAATAAGATCAATCTCTGTTATGATGAGGGTGGGAAGAGTTCTTCTTTCATCATCGAATATTCTCCGTCTTGTCTAGAAATGTATGGCACAGAGCAAGTTCCCCCAGAATTAGTCGATGCACTTAGCCACGCGCTTTCCGGTGCAAAACATCAACAATATAATCTTTGTACTCATTATTGGTCTGGAAAGGTGATTGACGATTATTTCTTCCAAAATACTAAACCTTAGTTCCTTAAACTTTATAAACCAATTTTAACCCATTTTGCCTATATGTCTTCGCCCTTAATTCCCATCGCCAAACCGCTCCTTGGTGAAGAAGAAAAGAGAGCCGTCATGGAAGTCCTCTCTTCTGGGATGCTCGCCCAAGGTGAAAGAGTAGCCACTTTTGAAAAAAACTTCGCCGAATTCATCGGTGTAAAACATGCTATAGCCACTTCTAATGGAACGACCGCACTGCACGCCGCGTTAGTGGGGTTAGGAATCGGCCAAGGTGATGAAGTTATTACTACTTCTTTCACATTTATCGCTACTGCCAATGCCATTAAGATGACTGCTGCCACACCCGTCTTCGTTGACATTGATGAAACTACCTTCAATCTTGACCCAACAATGATTGAAGCAGCGATAACAACCAAAACCAAAGCAATCATGCCCGTCCATCTCTTCGGCCTTCCTGCGGCCATGGATCAAATAACTGCAATTGCAAAAAAAAATAATCTAATAATCATTGAAGATGCTTGTCAAGCGCACGGCGCAGATTTTAATGGACAGGACGTCGGTTCATTTGGCGTCGGCTGCTTTTCATTTTATGGAACAAAAAATATGACCACCGGAGAAGGTGGCATGATCACCACTGATGATGATCTCCTTGCCGCAAAAATCCGCAAGATTATCTCTCACGGTTCCGAACGCCGTTATGTTCATTCCATGCTTGGCTACAATTATCGCATGACCGATCTTGCCGCTGCCATCGGCATCGAGCAATTAAAAAAATTACCCCATTTCACTCAACGTAGAAGAGAGAATGCGAAACAACTAACGAAAGGGCTATCAACCATAAAAGGGCTGATAACTCCTTCTGCTACCACCGGTCATGTTTTTCATCAATACACCATTTGTGTCACTCAGGAGTTCCCCCTTTCTCGAGATAAATTAATTGAACACCTCACTTCACATGGTATTGCTAGTTCCATTTTTTATCCTCTTCCCATCCATCAACAACAAGCATATTATAATTATAATCAGCAGCATCTTCCGATTGCAGAACGTATTGCCCACGAAGTTCTCTCTCTTCCCGTTCATCCTGATTTGAGCGATGATCAGATCCAAACAATAATTCACGCTTTTGAGGAATTCCAATGAAGACGAGAGTTGCCGTCATCGGTTTGGGAAATATGGGAAAACATCATGCTCGCAACTATGCTCTGATCGATAACATCGAATTAGTTGCTGTTTGCGATCTCAACCACGAGTTAGCCGATGCCACTGCCAAAAAATTCGATTGCAAAGCCTATTATGACTACACAGAAATGCTTCAGAAAGAATCACTTCAGGCCGTGAGCATTGCTGTTCCGACGAGTTTTCATAAAGAGGTTGCTCTCGTCTGCATTGAGAAAAATATTGATGTCTTGATCGAAAAGCCAATTGCCGGTACGATCAAAGACGCGGAAGAGATTATTGCCAAAGCAAAAGAGAAAAATGTCTTACTCCAGATTGGCCACATCGAACGCTTTAATCCCGCCGTGCAAAAGCTCAAAGAAGTAATTCGCGATGGGAAATTGGGTGAAGTTAGTTCGATTATCGCTCGTCGCGTTGGTGCTGTTCCTGTCCAAGTGCGTGATGCCAATGTCATCATCGATTTAGCCGTTCATGATATTGATATCATTAATTATCTCTATGAATCGCTGCCAGAAACCGTTCTCGGGAATATCGGCAAAGCGATGATTGAGAAGCGGGAAGATTACGCGGAAATATTTTTAAAGTACGGCAAGCGATCAGGTTTCATTCAAGTCAACTGGATCACTCCAATTAAAATTCGTAATTTGAGTGTTACTGGCAGTAAAGGCTATGCTGAGTTAAATTATATCACTCAAGAACTAGTTGTCTACGAAAGTAATTACACCAAAGAAATGATTGACGAGTATGGGGATTATGTGATTAAATTTGGTATTCCTAATAAAACTCAAGTTGGTGTTGAAGCAGTTGAACCACTGTTCTTGGAATTGCAAGATTTTGTTCGCTGTGTCAACACAAGGCAGACCCCTCTAGTGACAGGCGAGATTGGTTTACAAGCGTTGCAAATTTCTTTGGAGGTTATGGGGCAAAAATGAATCTCTTATATAACAAAAAATATAAACCCCCTTACTTCTACTTAAAATGATGACAACTGTAATGCCAAAAAACAAAGTTCTGTGGTGGTACCTTCGCCGTCCCCATTATTATCGGGAATTCGCACGATTATGTAAGATTGAACTTAAGAAATTATGCTCCTCTCGATCTAATGATACGGTAGAACCGGCGCGACAGTGGTGTAAGATAATGGCACTTCCGTTATCAGAAGCGTTGCTGAAGATAGGCGTCCTTACTACTCCTCTCCAATTTGAAGAAAAATACAAGAAACAATTACAACAGGCACAAGAAAGAGAGCAACAATGTTCGGTCACGATGGGTGGAGGTTCTGATTTAGCTTTACTTTTTCTTCTCTCAGAACACATTGCTGCACGTCGTGTCATTGAAACTGGTGTTGCCTATGGTTGGTCTTCGTTGGCATTCTTGTTATCTTTACAGAATCGTGATGATAGTGTTTTATGGAGTACTGATAAACCCTATCCAGGATTAGGTAATGAACAGTTTGTGGGCTGTGTTGTCCCACCGGAATATCAATCTTTATGGACCATTTTTCGCGAAGCTGATCGAACAGGATTGCCGAAAGCACTAGGTTTGGCTGGTCAGATTGATCTCTGTCATTATGATAGTGATAAATCGTATGATGGGAGAAGATGGGCCTATCCTTTGCTTTGGAAAGCTCTGCGTCCTGGTGGTATTTTTTTGTCTGATGATATCGGTGATAATTTTGCGTTTCGTGATTTTTGTGAAAAGATAAACATTGAACCGATCGTGGTGCAATCTGAAGAACGTTTTATTGGAGTCCTGATTAAGAAATACTCGTGAAACTATGACCACTACTCTGAGCAACAAAAATATTATTCTAACGGGCGCCTCTAAAGGCTTTGGCTCTCTTTGCGCAAGAGCTCTTGCTGCTAATGGGGCTCGTCTTGTTCTCATTGCGCGTTCTCAGGATTTACTTCAGGAAGTCCAATCTTCGTGTGAGAATAGCGGGAACCATCTCGTCTTAGCCGCCGATCTGACTGATCCTCTCCAGTTAAAAGAAGCAGTTTCAAAAGCAGAAGAGTTTCTCGGCGTCGTTGATGTCGTTCTTCATGTTGCGGGTGGTGGGCTTGGTTTGCGTGATCCCTTTCTTTCTGCTGCAGATTTAGATAAACTTCTCACTCTAAACATCAAAGTTGCAGTTGATATCAATCGCCTTCTTCTGCCTTCAATGCTTCTTCGTCACAAAGGAAATATTGTTCACGTTGGCTCTATTGCTTCCAGTGAAGTTGTCGCTTCAGTAGGTTACAACACATCTCGAGCAGCGCTGGCAGGATATGTTCGTTCCATGGGGCGAGAAGTTGCTGGTTCTGGTGTTGTCGTCACGGGTATCCTTCCCGGCGCATTCTACGCGCCAGGTAATTCTTGGGAACGTCTCGAAAAGAATAAACCAGAAGTCGTTCAACAATTTATTAAAGATCGTCTTCCACGTGGTTTTCTCGGGAAAGCTGAGGAGTTACTTCCGATGATTCTTCTTCTTTGTTCCGATAGTGCCTCGATGATGGGAGGTTGTCTTGTTCCGATTGATGCGGGAGAAGGAAGATCATATCTTATTTAAACCAATAAGGAGAGTGCTACATCATGCGAGAATTTGATATCTTAAAGAAATATCCAGAACCAACGCAACCACGCTATGTTAGTCCAACTTTGCGGACGATCAAGAGCCGGATTATCGCCGCGTATAGAGGTAAAGACTACTACGATGGCGACCGCAATAATGGCTATGGTGGATTTAACTATGATCAGCGCTGGATTGCGATTGCCCAAGATATCTGTAAAGAATACAACTTGGATGATACTTCTGCGTTTCTTCACATCGGCTGTGAGAAAGGCTTTTTCCTTCATGATTTACATGCTCTTTATCCACAGATGAAGCTTCGTGGGACAGAGCTTTCTCAGTATGCTCTTGAGAATAGCATGCCTTCGATTAAACCATTTACCCAGTACGCCCCATTTACTAATCTCCCATTTAAAGATCAAGAGTTCGATTTTGTTTTTGCGATCAGCGTCGTCTATACGTTAAACCTCGTCGATGCGATGCAATGTTTACGGGAGA
>Ga0209515_10000223_pt1 | contig 107872 bp, 111 predicted proteins | sample Subgroupgradi54m_FD_187454 | JGI IMG/M metagenome (GOLD analysis project Ga0209515, IMG submission 187454) | Subsurface groundwater microbial communities from S. Glens Falls, New York, USA - GMW60B uncontaminated upgradient, 5.4 m (SPAdes)... ... | reverse complement strand
TCTGTCAGCGTTAAAGGCTTGAAAGCAACCGGAATTACGGTTACTGCTTAAAACCTTTCTTTTTTCTTTTTTTTCTTTTTTTAAAATTCTACCACAATCTTCATTAACCTGTTCTTTGTTCTTTTATTTATGAAGAAAAAACGTTATAAAAAAGGGGATTCTGTTATTTTGAATTCTGAAAATCGTCTTCCTTTTTTTCGACGACGATCTGTCCATCTGAGTGTTGCATTTATCATTATTTTTTTGATGTTAGGATCTGTTTTCATTTATTGGATTGGGGGTTCTGCTGGAACTACTCATTATGGAAATCATGATTTCTTTCAATCTGCTCAAGGATGGGTTACCAAAATAGATGATCAACAATATACTTTTGCTTCCTTGCCTCAAGACGTGGCCACCTTGCCAACTGTGAACTTTAATTTGCGCTCGCAATCTGCATTTTATCTTTTGTTTAATGCAAGTGTTTTTCCTGAACAAAGTTTAGAATTGCAACGACTTCGTTCATTATTCTTACAAGATGGAAAGTCAGTGAGTCTTGCGTGTTTAAATGACGTTGATTGTGGAGATTTGCCTGTTCGCGATTGTCATAATCCTGATCGACCTGCGTTATTACTTCAACAGGGAAATCAAACAGGATTATTTGTTCAGGAGAAATGTTTGGTTTTACAATTTAATCCAGGAGAGTATGAGCAACTCTTTACTCATTTCGCCTATAAATATTACGGGGTTCTTGCATGAAACTTTTTTGGATCTTTCTTTGTCTTTTTTTGATTGCTTGTGGTTCTCCAACAAATAATTATACTTATCATGGAAAAAATGGAGATTATCCTGTTGAAATCGTTACTCATGGAAATGTGACTGATTATTATGTTTCTGTTATTTTTCAACGTGATTCTGGAAATACTGCGTATCGTATCCCTTTTTCTCATTCACCAGAAAATGTTTCTTCTATTCCTATCTCTGGAGATATTGAACTTGCATTGAATCGTCCTTTAGGAACGCAACTCATTTACATTACGCAAGATCCTACTACTGCTTATACGACGGAACAACATTCTGTTTTAGCTGTTTATTCTCTTGCACAAATTCTTGGAAATAGCAATGCTAGTCTCTATAACTTACCTGTTGCTCCTGCGTTTACCTCCGCGACTGCACGTTCAAAAGAACTTCAAATCCCTCTTGCTTCTTGTGATGCTGTTAATGGTACTGTTGCAGTTATTTATTTGACCTTAGGAAATATAACTCAAACTTTTGTTGATCATGGTTGTATTATTGTTGTAGGGGATTCTGGAGAAAATCTTGTGCGCGCAGCAGAAAAATTAGATTATACTCTTCTTGGTGTTTTTTAATTTGCTTCTTAATTTACGAAACATTTATAAATAAAAAAGATGCATTAAAGTTTACTTACTCAAATAGGTGTTCTCTTTGCAACAACAAAACAAAATTCCTTCTCTCGTTTTCTTTGGATTCTTTTTTCTCTTTGGGATGTTTCTGGGTTATGCTGTTTTTTCGGTTGTTCATGAATATCTCTATTCTGGATCTACTGGTCTTGTGACAAGCAATGTTGGTAACTTCACTGCGAATGTCGCAAGTACGATTGCCTGTACGTGGAGTAACTTTGCCGTGAATATTACATTTGGAGCTCCTGGTGCATCCTTGACTCAAGGTACTTCTTATAACGCTTCCCAGAACTATAATTACTCGAATGGTCCTCTGGGCAATGGGAGTGCGGTGAATGGAAGTCTCTATAACGTGACTGCTGCTTCGACGAACACTGTTCGTGTTAATATTACTGTTAAGGGTGAAGATCTGTATGAATCTGTTGGTTTGAACGTCTTAAGAATTACCAACGTCACATGGGGTTCGAACGTGACCTTTGCGAATGGTACGTATCCAGGTGTTACTACTGCTGATAACATGACTTATCCTGGTCTACCGCTCAATTATACGTTTGATAATATGCACAAAGTCGCTTCATTACTCACGGTTGGAAGCACTGCGTGGTATCGCTTCTGGTTAAATGTCACAAATACCCTTCCTGCAGGATTATATATTGGAAATTACACGATGCAGTGTACGGATTCAGGAACACCTGCATAATTTAACTAAAAAAAGAGGAAAACACTATGAATAATTATTCAGCAAAAAAAGGGAGATCTCATTTCCAACGTTTCTTTTTGATTACTTGTTTACTTTCAATCGCTTTGCTCCCTGTAGCACTTGCTGACATTGGCGTTGGGCTTTCTCCTGCCAAGCGGATTTACAATGTTGAAGGCGGGCAAGTTGTTGATGATACGTATACTGTCTATAATACTGGTGATGGTGATCTCCTCGCTTCAATCAGTGCAGATGGTGTTATTGCTCAATTTGTTACGATTGATGCAAGCTCTCTTTTGGTGAAACCTGAACCTAATCCACATACTTTACCTATTAAAAATGGACAAACCTTTCATGTTCGTTATAAAATTCCTACAGGGTGGTCTCCTCAGACCTATACGGGGAATATCGTTGCTTCTGGTGGTCGTGCTCCTGGTTCTACTCTTGGTGGTTCTGTTTCTGTCGCAATGCAAGTTGAAATCTACGCTAAACCTACAAGATATTTCTGGAATCGTATTACTCCTAATCAATGGATGTTGATCGGTGGTGTACTTATCTTTATCGTCCTCTTCTTTGGCTCACGCAGATATATGAAAAAACGTGGAATTCATCTCCGCTTTATTCGAGATCGACGATAGAAGGAAAGACATAAAAAGGTCTTTTCCTCTATTTTTTTTGTGTCCGCGCTCCGTTCTTTCATACTTTTTCTTTTTATCTTTCTCTTCTTTGTTTTTCTTCTCTCTTTTTTTGGCTTACAATATACTGGGAAACCTGTTATGGTTGGTAACTTTACGGTGAATATTGGAAATAGTATTTCTTGTACTGTCAGTAATGCTGCATTAAACATTAGTTTTGGAACATCTCTCAGTACGAATAAAAATTACAATGCTTCTCAGAATTATGGTTATCGATCTGAAGGGACTGCATATAATATTACCAATGATATTATTAGTACGAATAGTATCAATGTTACCATCAAGGGAAGTCACTTTGTTTCTGGTTCTCATGTTTTGGATATTAGCAATGTTTCTTGGGCAAGTAATGAAAGCGTTCCTAATGGAACTAATCTTCTTTATCCTGGTTTTGCGAATCTTACGACTAATTTCGATACGGATCATCCAGTGATTACGCTCGCTTCTCCTGGAAATACTACTTGGTATCGTCTCTGGGTTCATATTCCCACTTCACAAGATGCAGGATCATATGGAGGTAACTACACGCTACAATGCGAAGGAAACTTTTAACCATTGCTGAATTTGTTTTTATTTTGGGAATCCTTTTTGTGTTGGGTTTTTTTACCTATCTTTATCTTGAACAACCTTGGCGTAATTTGACTGCATCTGCAACTCAGCAAACGCTTGGTCTCTCATTAGATATTGCCAGTCAAAACAATAATAATCAAGGTGAGAATCAAGGTGGCGGCGGAGGTGGAGGGGGTGGCGGCGGAGTAACAACTGTTCCTGGATCTTCTGCGGTAACCCCAATTATTGTTCCTGCAAGCACCGTTTATACATTTGGCACATTTAATCTCCCACAACTCTTTGCAAGCATTGCTCCAACTGGAAAATTAAGTTTTGTTCTTTTCCTTTCTCTCTTTGCTCTTCTTTTCCTTTATCATTTGTACCTTCTTGCGCTTCCTCGTCAACGGGCGTTTGTTCCCTCTCGTTTTCCTCAAACACGACCTTCTCCTTCCCCTGTGCAATCTCGTTCAATTCAAAATAAACTTGCACTTCTTGAAGAAAGCTATCGTTCTGGACTCATTACGAAAAAATCTTATCTCCGTGATAAACAAGCATTAGTGGAGGTATTACGAAAGCGACCATAATCTTTATATCTCGCTCTTTCGTTTAACACCTCTATGTCTGCATTTGTTTTTCTTCAATTGTATTTCTTTCCTCTTCTTATCGTTCTTGTCTCTCTTGTCATTGTCTTTTATTTACTACTACATACTCCACAAACATCTCGTCGATTTTGGACATTCCTTTCCCTCTCTCTTCTTTTTTTAGGATTTTCTCCACTCTTAGATATTCTTTCTTCTCTCTATTCTTATCATTCATTGCTCCTTTCTTTTTTATCGTATCTTTCTGTTTTTATTGCATCTTGTCTTTGTTTTTTTAGTTTTTACTCTCGGGAGAAGCTGCTATGAACTGGTTCCTTCCTCTACTTTCTTCGATTTCCGCGTTTCTTTGGATAGGGGCATTTATTTTCCTCTTTTCTTCTCGACAATCTTTTGCATCTCTTCGTTATCCTGTTCAGCTTCCTTTTTTTATTTTTCTTGCTTTTTTAGGGATTAGTCTTTTTTGTGTTTTTCGCGCATTTGACGCTTCATTAGCTCAACCCTTTCTTCTTTTTGGACTTGTTTTTGTTTTTTTCTCTTTTTACGTTGGTTATTCTTCTTGGTCTTGAGAACCATAAGCTTTTTATTCTCAGTATTTGCTTGAATTTTATGGATTCGCAACAATCTTCTCCTGCGTTATTACAATCTAGTTTAAAAGAAGTTGAGGAAAAACTTCGTGTGTTGCAAGCAGAACGTCGATTTTTAGAAGAAAAATTAAAAGCTGTTAAAGGTGAAGAACGTCAGACTGAAAAAGAAGGGTTGGACTTGGCTGATAAAGTTTCTCTTCTCATGAAGAAAGAAGTTACACTTGTTCAAGAACGGGATAATCTTCGTGGAAAATTAAAACAAAATATTAAACAAACACGTCAATTAGAAGATCTTGATAAAAAATAAAACAATCTTAATTTCTTTTTATACTGCTTCTCCAGCGTTCGTGCATTGCATCGTGTAATTTCCAATGTATAATGCTGCGGGTAATGCTGCTGGAACTTTTAACCAGAATCTGAACCATGTAGTGCTTCCATTTGTGAGGTTTGCAGCAACCTTATGTTGTTGATCAAAGGTGTAATTGAGTGGGTAGCCTGGATAAGTCATGTTATCCAGTGATTCGCCCCCTGTACTGTTTGCTGTTGTTCTGTTTGCCCCCCAACTTACATTTGTAATTCCTAAGACGTTCCCACCAATCGTATCAAGGAAATCTGCTCCTCGAACGGTGATATTTACTTTTACGTTATTTGTAGGATCAGCAGTGACGTTGTAGAGAGTCCCATTCACTGCACTCCCATTGCCCAGAGGACCATTCGAGTAATTATAGTTCTGGGAAGCGTTATACGTTGCAGATTGTGTTAATGTTCCTCCAGGATTCCCGAACGTGACATTCACGGCAAAGTTACTCCATGTACAGGCAATCGTACTTCCTTCACCAATTGTGTAACTTGTAAATCCTGTGACATTTGCTGTAAATCTCTTTGTTGCTGCAGTATATACTTGATTTGAACAAACCGCACTCGCACAAAGTGTATAATCTCTGAAAAGGTTTGGGACTGTTACGTTTAATCCATTGAGATCAATTGCTTCAAACGTTAATTGTGTACTCATATTTAATACTGGAATATTTGGTGATATTATAGTGATATTATTATTTCTTATGGACATACTTCCTGAGGTGTTTGTTATTGTGTCAATAATGCTAAAATTCCAGTAGAAGATGCTTCCATTTTCTGTCGCAAAACTGGTGTTATAGAAACTTGCATTTATTCCACTGAAATATGTTGCTAGTGAATCGTTAAATAAAACATTCACAAATGTGTTCTTTGTGCTTGCTGCTGCAGTATAATCACTTGCATTGATCTGCCAGGTACTTTTGAGTAATGTAATATTTGTTAAATTCGCATTATTTAAACCACGTAATGAGATTGCACCGCCCGCACTTGTTGTTTTGTAAATTGTCAAATAACTGATATTTGCTGTACTGATATTGACTAAATTTATTCCAATTCCTGTTGTAGGATAAATCGTATTATTCTGGGCAATGAGATATGTAATATTCAATGTATCAATTCCAATTCCTGTTGACGTTGAACTAATAATATTATTTGAGACTGTATCATTTGATGCATGTTTTATATTAATTGTATTTCCCGTTCCCGTATTTGTGAAATTGTTATAGTTAATCGTGGTATTATATACACCCCCACTCGTATCTGTTGTAATTCCTCCAATTGCACCTGAAGTTAAAATAAGATTGTTGTTGAAAATGCTTCCTGTTGATGTTCCTAGAATGACTCCATCTGTTGCGGTAATATTATTTAAAATAAATTGGTTATCACTTGAATTTTTTATTTGTATACCTATTGATCCTGTAATATTATCTAAATTAAAGAAATTGTTTGTTGATGCTGTGCTTATATTTATTGTAGGAATAACTGAGCTTGCCGTTCTAATTTCACTATTTGAAATATTATTCTGTATTGCCGTGACTAACTTTAATCCACTCTGGGATCTGCTTTTTACTGTTGCATTATAAATATAATTTGATCCGGAAGCAGTATCCAGGAAAATTCCCATACTATCATTTGTTCCATTTGCGTTAATATATGTATTTGTAATATTATTTCCTGCTGAGAAGATAAAATAAATTCCTGTCTTATTTGTATAATCAATAAATGTATTGTTGATATGGCTGTCATTGACTTGGTTGAACACAATTCCATATTCAGTTTGATTAATCACACAATTTGTAATCGTAATATTTTGCTGATTAGTTACATTTATTCCATAGTTATTTGAATTTCTTTGATCAACGCTTCTTCCTTCAATCTTGAAATTGTTGCAGTTAATGGTTTCATTTGCTGCTGTTAATAGTAATCCTGGTCCTGAACAAATTGTGCCGGGAGCATTCGTATCACGATCAATGGTTTCATTTGCAAGATTATGCGTTAATGTAAATGAAATTGGGAGGGATGTACCACATCCGACGAGTGTTTGTTGGCGAGTGTCTGTCCAATTCTTATTACTGATTAAGTCTGTGATCGTAACATTATAGAAATACGTATCTGGACGAAGATGGGAGAAATTTAAACTAGTATTCGTGATAATATCTGCAAATGAGACTACCGTTGTATTGATACTTGCAGTGGCATTGGAAAGACTGAATGTAATATTTGCAGGATTCAATTCTGTGACGGATACATTTACAAAGATAAAGCTCAGATCTTTATATGTATTGTTGCTTTCCACTGCACCTGTAAAGTTCACAATGGGAAGGATTGCATCTAAGTTAATTTGGCGTGTTTCTGTCCAATTGACCTGATTTGATGAGTCATTCAGGGTGATGTTATAGAAATAATTACCCTGAGCTAATCCTGTCACATTCAAACTCATGTTCGCAACTGTATCTGACAGATGATAGGCTGTAAGATTTACTACCCCTGATGCATTCACTACTTTGAAAATAATAAATGCTGGATTCAATTCTGTGACTGTTGCATTCATAAAGATAAAATTTGTATTACTTAACGTGTTATTGATCAATGTAGGTGCAGTGAAATTGACGACAGGAAGTGTATAATCCGCTGAAAAGACAGTTGCATTTAGGAAAATGGTACCAACTGTCCCGTTTTGCGAGGAATTAAGGAGCGAATTCGCAATCTGATAATCACAAGAGACATCTGTACCATTACCTCGTTGGCCATAAGCAGTTGTGTTTACGAAAGTAGAAACTGTGGAAATGTTTCCGTACCAGTAGAAGATACGACCACCACCACCACCACCACCACCACAAGAATCACCCCCACTTGCTCCTACACCCAGTCCACCTCGTGCTCCATTTGCTTTAATCGTTCCTGTTAGATTGAGATTCTTCGCAATGAGGATAACATGACCTCCAGCACCACCACCGCCACCTGAATCATCAGTCGCATCTCCATCTGTTCCGTTTTGTCCACTAACATTCATAATTCCCCAAATATTAATGACTCCACCTGCACCTGCATTGATTTTAATACCTGCACCACCATTACCTCCAGCGTAATTAGCAGTCGCATCTCCTGAGGAACCTCCTCCTCCCCCCCCCATAAGAATGGTGGTAAGATTTTTATCATCAAAGCCTGTATAATTGCTCACATTCGCTCCATCACCTTGAATTGTTGGAATACCTCCACTTTTGCCACCCATCCCTCCTCTCCCTCCCAAACCACCACCTCCACCTCCACCACTACCTGTTGTTGATGCACCATCACTACCTCCACCTCCACCACTATCTGTTGTTGATGCACCATCACTACCTCCACCTCCACCTCCATAATTATTTGAGCTACAGCTGGCAGTTGTTCCGTTGAGTCCAGTTACGTTTCCTCCCGATCGCGCACAACCACTACTACTGACTGCACCACCAGGTGCGCCTCTTCCTGCTCCTTCTACTGTCCCGCCAGAATATAATGTGAAATTGCCCGTCACCCCTAAACTAATATTTACATATCCGCCCCCACCGGTACTTGTTGTATTTTTTGGACAGATAAGGAGGACTCCCCCACTCAACACTTCAATATTCGTGAATGTATTATTTTCTTGACACATTTCTGTGTTCGCAGTAATACTCAATAGGGGATCAAGCGTCATTGACATGTTTGCTATATATCCTTCAGCAGTATAATTTTTCGTGAGGAAGACATACGCAATATTATCATTAATTTGGTTTACGGCAATCGTGTAATTGTGTGCTTTTTCTGCAGCAAAGTTGAGAGAGAACATTCCTGTTCGGAACGTGCCAAGATCTGGATTCAGGAGTGTCAATCGTGAGCTTGAACTTACTCGTAGGCGTGCAATAAAATCGTTAGAAGGTAGGAGATAATGATAGTTCATCTTCCAGGTGTCATTGGAATTAATATTTTCCTGTGTGAACGCGCGTCCAAGAACATCTTGTGTGATCTCCGGAGAGTCAAACTTCACTTCGAGTGTTGTCCCCTCTAAACTGATTTCTGAGGAAACACTATCTTTTACTTGTAGTGGTACTGCCTGTGCGAATGGTTTTCCATCGATGACTGGAGCATGGATACGCAACATTCGCTTGATTTCTCCGAATCTTGTTTTTTCTTTAAAGGTAATTTCTTCTGAAGAAGGATCACGGATACGGAGATTTTCAATATTCTCAATAGGAATATCAAGTTTTCTCTCTACCAAAATATCCTTTGTTGTCTTCACTTTTTCTTTTACGAGCTTTTCGGTAGGGATACTTATGTTATCAAGCAGGTCTACAGATGGGAAGACAAAGCTTGGTTGTGTGGAGAATATGCTCTCCAAACCTTGTTCTGATTCATTGGTTGTGATCGTTATGTTTTCAAGCGTCGTGTTCTCTGTTAATGTTGTATTGTCGACTCCAATATCTGTTGTTATTCTTCCTGTTGGGCCTGTTCCGAAGTTTAAGGCGTTGAATGTGAAGATTGCTACGCCTAATGTAAGGAGTGTAATGATTGTAAGTATGAGATACTTTTTGACTTGTCTTTGTCTTGTTTTGAGGAGTTTCTCTTCATGGAGGATTCTTGCCTTGCACGCTTCTCTTGTTTGATCGAAATAGGTATTCCAGGATTCTGTTGTTCTTCCTTTAAGTAAGCGTCTCGCTTCTCTATTAAAGGTCTCAGAACTGATTGATCCTGCAGCGTACTGTCTATTGAGCTCTTGGAGGTTCCAACCTAATGCTTTTCTTGCATGTTCACATTCTACTAGCTTTTGCTGGTAGTCCGCAATTCGCTGTTGGTGGATTCGCTTACTTGCCATGCTCCTCCTTTTTCTTTTGCGCTCTACTATGGACTGTCCAGATTGTACGGTCATCACGTTTTAGAAGTTCTGCAATCTGGTGATTGGTGAGCTTGTAATTTTCTTTGAGATAACTTACAATCGTCTCAAGAACGCTTAATTTTCTGGATGCGAAGATCTCAACGGGAAGAACGAATGGGGTTTGCTCTGGAAGAATTTTCTTACTATATTTTGTTTTACTATCGTTGTACGCTTGCCAGATTGTTTTTTCGCTTCGTTGTAACAATTTCGCGATCTTGGTATTTTCTAAATTGTGATTTTCTTTGAGAAATTTGACAATAACCTCTAACCCACTTAATTCTTTATTAAAGACTGAAATAGGAATGAAAATATCTTGTTTTTGGAGAACATCGACGAGTTGCTGTGGACTTAGTTGGTATTGTTGTTGGAGATGGGTAAATAATGCTTTTAACGCGTTGAGGTTTTGTTCAGCGTTCTTCTCAGTAGGAGAACTTGACGTTTTTCTCGTTTTTCTCTCGGATTTCACCCGAGAGCACCTACTATGTAGGTATATGTACTTACAGATACCATATATATACTTACAAAGACAGAAGAACACTCTGCTATTTAAACATTTTGATTATTTTTCTCGGATTTCACTTGAAAGTACTTACTATGTAAGTATATTTACTTACAAGAACAGAAAAGTATTCCAATATTTAAAGATTCTGTTTGTTCAAATCGGTGCTTTCTTGAGCAGGGTATTCTTGTGGTCCTTTTTTGTTCATTTCGAAAATCTTGCGGAAAAATGAAGGAAATCTTTATAAATCATTATACATTGTATAACTTATGGAAATTGTTGAAACTCGTGCAAGAAAGTGGGGAAACTCGCTCGGGATTATTATTCCAAGAGATATTGCTGAAAAAGAACATTTAAACGTGAATGGAAAAATTGCACTGCTTATTGTTAAAGATGGGAGTGTCGTTTTGAAAGAAATGTTTGGTATCGCCAAAGGTACGTTGAAAAAGTCATCACAAGCAATCAAAGATGAACTACGGGGCGAGTTATATGACTGAAGTGTATTTTTTTGATACCTATGCTTTTTTTGAGATGCTTCGTGGAAATGTAGACTATGTAAAATATCAAGGGAGTAGTGTTGTGACCACAAAATTAAACCTTTTTGAGCTTTTTTACGCTTTTCTCCGAGAAGAAGATGAACATCTCGCGCAATTGTGTTTGCAAAACTATAATCAGTTTACTGTTGATCTTGACATTAATACAATTGAGTATGCAGCGAGGTTCAAGTATCTCCATAAAAAAAAGAAACTTTCGATGACTGACTGTATTGGGTATATCCTCGCCCAAAAAATGGGGATAAAATTCCTCACTGGAGATCAACAGTTTGCAAATATGATAAATGTGGAATTTGTGAAGTAAACTATAATTTTACTCCACCCAACTTAGAGGAATTATACAGAATTTTGACAGTTTTCTACTTCGATGTACTTGATATCAACATCAACGCCACGTTCCATGTCCTGCTGATTATACATTTGGCAATCCTGTTCTGTTACCGTTGCAGCATGAGTTGTTACATGAACCTTACAATAGAAATTATTTACTCGACCAGTAATTTTATAGTCTATTACTGCAAAATCTGTTTTTCGTTCAGCACTTACATTTTCTGTACAGTTCAATAAGTAATTCTTGAAACATGAAGCGCTCCCTGCACAACTTTCTCCTTGATCTTTTGGGACGTACGGAGTTTGGGTTGGTGTTATCTGAGAAGTAATTGGTGGTTGTATTGTGCTTTGCGCAATCTGTTGCGTACACCCCATCAAAATTGTGAGGAGGATCAGCATTCCTATTATTTTTTGCATATCTTCTTTTTATCTTTGTTCTTTAAATCAGTTTCGCTTAGCATAATATATATAAAGCACGCTTCAGATGAGATTCTATGGCCTTGGGTTTTGCACAACCGTGGGGATTTCTCGCGCTTGGATTCATTCTTCTCTTTATTTTGCTCTATTTAATTCGACCTCAACCAAAAAAGTTAGCTGTTCCTTCCTTAACGTTCTTTTTAAAACGGAGCCATGCAAGTAAACGTGAATCATTCTTTCGACATTTCTTTGAAGATCTTCTTTTTTTATTACAACTTTTTACGTTATTATTACTTGTTTTGAGTATTGTGGATCCGCTCTTGAAACGTAAGGAAGATCTGGCTTCACAAAATATTGTTTTTGTTCTTGATATTTCTGCAAGCTCACAAGTTCATGAAGGAGATACCACTCGATTTGCTTTAAGCGTTTCAAAAATTAAATCGTTCGCAAGTACGGATCATAATACGCTTGTTCTAGCGAAAAGTAATCCTTTAGTCGCTTTACAGAATGTCAATAAGGCAGAGTTACTTCGTTTTTTAGATCGCTTGCACCCTACTGACGATGAATCGCGCTTAGGAGAAGCAATTTTATTAGCAGGAGAATTATTGCAAGGGAAAGGAAGAGTGATTGTTTTAAGTGATTTCATTACTACTCGGGGCATGACTGCAGAAACTGCAAGAAATGTTCTTTACTCAAAACAGATTCAAGTTGATTTTATTTCAACGGTTTTAGGAAAACGGAATAATATTGGGATTATTCAACTTCTTGTTGATGATACGACTACAACTACATACGTTAAAAATTATGGAGATACGCTTGTACAAGCGACACTGTCTGTGGATAATGCGACTGTTCCTATTTCGTTACGTCCTCACAATACCGAACCTGTTTCTTTTCAGACAAAATCAGGCATTACACAATTAACGTTATTACCCAAGGATGATTTTGACGTGGATAATACTGCTTGGATTAGTACACCCTTCCAGAAGGAAGTGCCTGTGCTTCTTATTAGCAATCAGCCTTCAAAATATCTACTTGCAGCTCTGCAATCTTCTCGGCATTTTGAGGTAACGAAAGCGAAGCCCCCAGTTATTCCTGAAGGAGATTATGCTGTGTACATCTTTGATCATGTTGATCGAACAACGTTATTACCGGGAACGTTTGCTGATCTTGCTGCACGTGTTCAGAAAGGAGCAAGCCTTGTTTTGAATGTTCAAGATGATAGCTATCTTTTTGATTATTCTCCCTTGCCATTTCAAGTTCATTCGCCAGGTGCTGGAGGACAAGTACAAATTCTTCAAACGAATCGGTTTACGCAGGATGTTGATTTCGGAGCTGTCCAACATCTTTTTCCTTTAGAATCGAAACAGAATAAAACAATTCCTATCGCTGTTGTTGGGAATACTTCTGTTGTCGCTTTGACTGACTATGGTAATGGAAAAATTGTGTATTATGGTTTTGTTGAGGCGGGTAATGAATTTTTATTTAGTCCAAGCTATCCTTTGTTTTGGACAAATCTTGTCGCTTATCTTTCCCATCAGCCAGAATTGCAAGACATTAATTTAAAAACTGGTGCTGTCTATTCTGATTCTGAGCAAACATTGATTTTAGATAAAACTGGAGTCTTTGATTTAGGTGGACAAAAAATCGCGGTGAGTCTGTTGAACGACAAGGAATCTTCCATTAATCCCGAAGAACAACAAGCTGGTTCTGTTCACACATTCTCTTTAGAAACGTTGCAGCAAGATACTGAACAATCTTTTACACCTTGGTTACTCTTGATTGTTTTAATCTTAGTCTTCCTTGAGTTTTTCTATACTAAATATCGGGGTGAATTATGAGCGTCCTCTCCTCATTTTTTCTCCAACACTTTGATCATCCGCTCTATCTATTCTTCTTTATTCCCCTCTTTTTGATTCTCCTTTATCTCTCTTTTCGTAAATATTATCATGAATCAGATAGCCAAGAAGTGCAATTAAAAAAGAAAAAGCTTGGTAACATTGTCTTGATCTCACGCTCTGTTGTTGTCTTCTTGATCTTGCTTGCGCTTGCAAATCCCTTTGTTGAAAAACAGGAAACCATTCATGGCACTCCTAAATTGCGTTTTCTTGTTGATAACTCCACTTCAATGCAGGTCATGAATCAAAGTCTTGCGCCTTATCTTGCTTCAGAATTGGAAAAACGTATGCCGATTGAAGTTTCTTCTCTTGCTGAGGGAGATCATTCTGCTTTGGGAGATAACATTTTAGCTTCATTACGAAAAGATGAGAATTTACTCTTGTTTACTGATGGGTATGTGACTGATGGGCTTTCTTTGGGTGATGTGGGATTATATGCAACGCAGTTTAATACGACCATTAGTGCTTTTTCTCTAAAACAAAGCAAATATGACACTGCAGTTCATGTTCTTGGTCCTGAAAAAACTACTCCTAGTGCTGAGAATACTTTTTTAATTAATTTACAGCAGAGTGAACAAAAACAAATTCCTGTTACGATTACCCTCGATGGAGAAACGATCTTTGATGAAGTGACGACTGTTCCTTCTGTTACCTTCAAACGTTCCTTTACTGAAGGCACGCATTATTTGAAAGCGACTGTAGGATTGAATGATTATTTTACACAAAATAATATTTTTTATAAGACGGTGAAGGTTGTTCCGAAACCAAAAGTTTTCTTTTTAACTGCATATGCTGGATCGCCTCTTGCACAAGCTCTTTCTCCACAATATGATTTTGAACAAGGGAATAGTTTACCAAAGGATCTTTCTCCGTATACTGCGGTCATCGTCAATAACTTTGAAGCTTCTGCTTTACAACCTCGTTTAGATGATCTCGTGAATTTCGTTGCTGGTGGTAATGGGTTAGTTGTGATCGGTGGAACACAGGCTTATGAATCTGGTGGATATAAAGGCAGTCGACTTGAACAATTTTTACCTGTGAGTATTGCGCAAGCTGGGAAGAAACAAGGTGATATCAGTATTGTTCTTGTTATTGATATTTCTGGAAGTACTGGTGGTTATGTTGGTGGCGATACTAAGTTAGATATTCAAAAAGCTTTGGCCATTGGTATCTTAAAAGATATTAGTTTAGTCAATCGCGTTGGCGCTGTGGCGTTTAATACTGAAGCGTATACGTTAGCGAATGTTTCTCTCTTGATTGAGCAGCCTGATCTTGAAGATAAGATTGCTCGTTTAGTCTTTAATGGAGGAACGTATATTGATACGGGCATTGGACAAGCAGTGAATTTACTCCAGAATGCACATGGGAGTAAAAATATTATCTTAATCTCTGATGGATTAACCCGTGATCTTGATAAAGCAGTCAGCGTTGCAAATTATGCTGCGAGTCAAGGGATTCGTATTTATACTGTTGGTGTTGGAGAGGATACAAATACAGAAGTTATGCAACAAATCGCTGATATTAGTGGTGGCGCATTTTTCCAACCTGATACGAAAGAGCGTTTAAAATTACTCTTTGGATCTACTGAGATTAGTGGTACACGACGTGTTATTCCGTTGACTATCTTTGATGATCAGCACTTTATTACTCAAGGTATCAATCTTAAAGCGAATGTGTATGGCTTTAATACGTTCTTCCCTAAACCAGGTGCAAAGGTTCTTGTGACGACCGATACTGGTGATCCTTTAGTTGTTGCTTGGCGCTTTGGATTGGGAAGAATTGTTTCTGTAGGGACGGATGATGGGACGTTGTATGCTCCTGATCTCTTAAATAAACAGAATTCTGGTTTATGGACCAGAATTACGAATTGGGGTATTGGTGATCCTGAACGGAAGAATATCCACTATATCGACATTCATGATACTCGGGTTGGACAAGCGACTGATGTTTTGTTTAAATCACCTGATGAGCCTCGCTCTGATTTGTTTCCCTTTGTCAAGATTGATCAAGATCTCTATAAAGCTACGTTTACTCCGAATGCAACTGGCTTTCAACAAGTATTAGATACAGGTTATGGGGTGAATGGCCCATTAGAATATGCTTCGACTGGAATGAATCCTGAACTGAAAACGTTTGTTGAATCGACTGGTGGAAAATTGTTCTCTCCTGCTGATCTTGATGCTGTTGTTGCATTCATGAAAGTGAAGTCGAAACGAACGATTTTACAGAAACATAGTTATGCTTGGATTTTTGCTTTATTGGCTTTAATCTTGTTTTTGAGTGAAATTGCAGTACGGAGGATCTTTAGGAATTTTTATAAATCCTAATAAGGTCTAATCACTAAACGAGGTTGATGATGCACTATATTGAAGAAAACACGAATCGCTATTTACTCATTGCGTTAGCTGTCGTTGCTTTAGCAATCGCTGGTTTGACTGTTTTTTATCAAGATAATTTTTTGAATTTGAATATAAAATATTATAGTAAGGTTTCTGATCTTAATACGACCTTTACTCAACTTTTGAAGACACAACAAATTGCAAATAAGACACAAGAAGAACTTTTGTTGAAAACCGCACGAGAGCAGAACTTATCTTCTTTATTCGTTGATGTTCGTGGACAACGGGATCAGTTATCAAGTGATAAACTTGAACTTCTCGGTATTAAGGAAGATTTAGAAACAAAATTGACGAATGAAAAAGCGAATTCAGTTGCTCTTGGCAAGGAATTAAATCGAACGAAGGGACTTGTTGATACTCTTCAAAGTCAAGTTGATGGCCTTCAATCTCAGTTAAACGCCTGTCTTAATCGACCATGCCAAACCTAACTCCTCTCGAAGAAGCACTTGAAGAAGTGTCAACGGTTTTCTTTATCTTAGATGTTGTATTGTTCTCTCTTACAGCTGTTTTTGTTTTTTTACTTGGACTTTTATTTACGACACTTTTTCGTCTTTCTTGGATGTACTCTTTTGTTCCTACTGTTCTTTATTTGGGGATTGCATTATGGTATTATCGTAAACGGAATAATTTACTTCAAGTTGAGACTCACTTTCCTTTTCTTTCTGAAGCTTTGCGTACTGCCGCTGATACGGTTTATACCCAATCCAATGAAATTATTGATTCATTGCGTCATGATGTTTTAAAACAGATGAAGAAAGTGAAGACTTCTTCGTTTATTGATTTTCCTTCATTGTGGTTGAAGTTAGCGAGTGTTGTTTTGGTGTCATTTCTTGTTGTTTTCTTAGCAATTTTAAATGTCAACTTCTCTGTTGAGTTTCATCCAGAATTACCTGCGGTTGTGAAGGCGTTGACTGTACGGACTGCTGGACAAGACGTTCCTCGTGTTGATCTTTCTTCTCTTGAAGCTCAAAATTTAACTGGTATCTTTGGCAATCGCTCTTTGGCGACTTTAGGAACGAAAGAAATATTATTGGAATTACATCCTCTCCAGAGTGAGATTAACCTGAATGAGCAAACTGCTGTTGAACCGAAAGACTTTCAACCGCCGCAGTTTCCAAAAGAGATATATAGTAGCTCAGAGAGTGCTTATACTGAGAAGATTTCCAAAAAAAACGAGGCTTTGGTGAAGTCTTATTTTGAACAAATAACAAGGTGATTCCATGACGTCTCTTACAGAAATTCAAAAACGAGTTGAGCTCCTTCTTCATGAAATGAATAAAGTCGTTGTTGGACAAGAGGCTGTTATTGAGCAGATTATGTGTGCTTTGCTGTGTAATTCTCATTGTCTCGTTGAAGGTTATCCTGGACTTGCTAAAACATTAATTGTCAAAACGCTTGCTGAGACCATGGATTTACATTTTGGAAGAGTTCAAGGAACGCCTGACTTACTTCCTAGTGATGTTTTAGGAACGTATCTGATTGATGAGTCAAAAGGGAAACGTGAATTTAAATTTCAACCTGGGCCTGTGTTTACGAATTTATTGTTAATGGATGAAATTAATCGTGCTTCTCCGAAAACACAATCTGCATTATTAGAAGCAATGCAGGAACGTCAAGTGACGGTGGGTACTTCTACCTATAAACTTGAAGAGCCTTTTTTTGTTTTAGCGACGCAAAATCCCATTGAACAAGAAGGAACGTTTAAACTCCCTGAAGCACAGAGTGATCGTTTCTTATTTAAAATTCGGATTGGTTATCCTTCCGCTGATGAAGAGTTAACTGTTGTGAATCGTTTTACTGAAGGCGCTGCTGCTCCTACGGTTAAAAAAGTGTTCAATAAAGAGAATTTACAATCTTTACAAGTCTATACGCGCCAAGTACCTATTGCCAATGATATTAAGAAATATGCGTTGAAGTTGGTCGCAACAACGCGTGAACATAAAGATCTTATTGAATATGGAGCTTCTCCTCGTGCATCGATTGGATTAATTTTAGCATCAAAAGCACGTGCATTACTTCATGGGCGCAAGTATGTTAGTAAAGAAGATATTCAAGTTATGGCCTATCCTGTTTTACGACATCGTATTATTCTGAGCTTTGAAGCTGATCGCCGCGGCATGGCTGAAGACGATGTTATTGCGCAGCTTCTCAAAAAAGTATGATCTCCCCCGACTTTTTACGACAACTTGATAAGTTGAGTCTCATTCTGAAAAAACGGGTTACTTCGAGTTTTAGTGGAGAACGTCGTACGGAATATCTTGGATCTGGGTTGATCTTTCGTGAATATGCTCCTTATGCCTATGGAGAAGATTTACGCTCTGTTGATTGGAAGGTGTATGGGAGAACTGATAAACTTTTCATTAAAAAATTTGAGGAAGATCGTAATTTAACCGTTCATATTCTTGTTGATTTTAGTGGAAGTATGAATTTTGGGACGAAAATTAAGAAACATGAATATGCTTCGATGATTGGATTGGGCTTTTCCTATTTAGCGTTGAAAGAGAATGAACGCTTTGTCTTGAGTACATTTGATGATACGTTAGATTTTTTTAAACCACGACGGGGTCAACATCAAATCGCTTCCATTTTGCAGTATTTGCGTGAGAAGGAGCCAAAAGGTGGAACTGATATTCTCAAAGCAATGCTCCAATATAAATCTCTCGTTAATTCTAAATCTATCGTTATTTTGATCTCAGATTTCTTTTATGACCCTACTGCTCTTGCTGAAATCTTGCATCGCTATAAACGAAATAAAATTAAACTCATTCAAGTTTTAGATCCTGTTGAGAAGAAATTAAACTTAGAAGGAGATTATTTTTTAATGGACTTAGAAAGCGATGCAAAATTGCATACGTATATTGATCCTTATTTACGTAAACAATATCTTGATTCTTTAGAGGAGCATCGTGAAAAAATTAAACAAGCATGTGGAGAAGTTGGTGCTGATTTTTATACTGTTAGTAGTGATGAAGATGTGTTTGATGTTTTTTATCGAATATTAAATTAATGATTTCTTCGGAAATAGGTTTCTAATGTCGCATTTAATTCTCTTGTAAGCTCTGTTGCTCGAGATAACTCTACTAATGATATTTTTCCTGAGCGTGATGAAGGCATTAAAAAACCACCTTTATAATGTTCTCTTGAATCTTCCCTGTATTCAAAAAACCAATCTCCGAAATGTGTTCCTCTTCCCGGTTTCCATTCCTATTCTTGTTGTAATGCGAGATGATTTCCAAAATCATTTTTTCCAAAACGAACGTATAACCCTGAATCTGGATGGCGATTCCATTGACCAATAAATAATTTCATTGGATGACCTGGACCAGGGCCTTCAATTAAGAGTTCCCCTTCGTAAATACCAATTACGCTAACCTCATTTCGTGCAAACGCTGGAATTATACCTTGAGTTTTGTAATATGCTCCGAGTTCTTCTTCGAAATATGCTTTTCCAACCTTTGCTTCTGGATGAATTAGTTTTGGTAATGTTACGCTCATTGTAGTTCCATTCTTTGTTACTCTTCCTTATAAGTATTCTTATCTTTTGATCTCTATTTTGAATTAAAGAATCTCTATTGGCTTTGTTTCTTCTGCAATCTTTAATGCTTCTTTTAATTTTTCTTTGTTCTCTGTGTAAATCGTAAATAAAGGTTCATCTTTCTTTACTTGCTGGCCTGTTTTTTTATGCAGGTAAATGCCTGCACCTTTGTCTGCTGGTGCGCCTGCTGTTTTTGCCACTCGACTCATAATTTTATTATGAATAACTACCTTTCCACTTTTTTTTGCAAGCATTGTTAATATATCCTGACCAAGTCTGATATCCTTTGATGTTATCTTTGGATCTCCGCCTTGTGCAGCGATGATTTCCCTCATTTTTTCTAATGCTTTCCCTGAATTTAGGATTTCTTCTACTTTCTTTTTTGCATTCTTTACATTTACCATCTCTAAAAGTATTTTTGCTAATTCTAAGGAACGTTCACGAAGATCTTTTGGTCCTCTCCCTTCAAGCACTTCTAGAACATCTTTCGCTTCTAGTGCTGGACCGATCCCATTCCCAATAGGTTGTGAGCCATCCACTAAAATAATTTTCATTTTAAGGCCAACTTGATTTGCTAATGCTTTGAATTTCTTTGCTAATGCATTTCCTTCTTTTGCTGTTGGGAACTTTGCTCCCTTTCCAATGGGAATCTCTAATAAAACATGGGTACAACCAGCTGCTAACTTTTTTGCAACAATACTTGCTAATAAAATTCCTTCAGGATCGAGACTTAATGGTCGTTCTATTTTGATTAACTTATCATCTGCGCTTGCTAAGTCTAATGTTCCGCCCCAGACCATTGCGCCATTTGTTTTTTCAACGATCTGGACAATTTTTTCTTTTGAATGACCTACGGGAGCGAGGACTTCCATTGTATCTGAGGTACCAGATGGAGAAGTTATAGAACGTGTTGATGTTTTTGGAATGTAAAATCCTGCAGCTGCGATAATAGGGACAATGACCATACTAATCCTATTTCCGGGAACACCCCCAACTGAATGGACATCAAGGATTGGTTTTTTCTTGAAGATTAATTTTCCACCATACTGTACAATCGCATTCGTTAATGCTGTTGATTCTTGTAAGGACATTCCACTTTTGTAACAACCCGCGACGAAATACGTTGTTTCAATTTCTGTTAGAGTATTTTCAACTAAATCTTTGATAATCTCATCAATCTCTTCTGATTTGAGTTCTCCACCATCTAATTTTTTCTTGATAAAATATAATGATTGAGGTTTTGGTTCATGTTTGATTTCTACTTCTTTATTTTCTTTTCCATCTAGAACTTCTGAAACTTCTAAAAATAAGCCTACTTCTCCTCGTTTTACTAATCCATGAGACACATCGACAATGGCGACAACACTTTTCTTTCCATTTGTAATACGAACACGATCCATTGCAGCTACGTCGATCTCTTCTGCGTTGAGATGATGCAATGCGATGACGTATGGTCCACCTGAACTTAAGTTGATGAACTTTGCTTTGAGTTTCATACTGTCCTCGTTTCTGGGAAGTATTCTTCAATGACAACAGTTCCTAAGGATAATAATACTGGGCCTACTACCAATCCAATTGCTCCAAATAATTTTACGCCCCCAATGATTCCAATAAGGATTACTAAGGGGTGCATCTTTGTTCCTTTTTCTATGAGTTTTGCTTTTCCCAATGTTTCGATGAGAGTTAGTATTACTCCAAGAACCATCAACGCTATTGCAATGGAGATTTCTCCTTTTCCTATTGCGAGAATTACTAATGGAATCCAGATCATTCCTGGACCGAGAATAGGAATCAATGCGAAAACTCCGACTAATAATCCTAAAATGACAGGGGTATCGATTCCTAGAATCCAAAACCCTACTGATGCGATGATCGTTTCAACAATTGCGGTAATGACAAGTCCATACACAATACTATTTATTGTTTTTCCGAGATGTTCAACAAACTTTTCTTTTTTCTCAAGACTAATGATTTTGAATGTTTTTCTGAGCATTGAGCCACCATGAATCAACAAATAAAACATTGCGCCGACCACAATCATAATATCTACGATCTTTGAAGGGACAGCAATTACTGCTCTTGTTGCTTCATCTGCGATAAATGAAGCGCTTTCTTTGATCGCGCTATCAATAATATTTGTTACTTGTGGGGCATTCCCAATAATTTGGATGATCCAATTTCTTAGTTGTCCTGCTGCATCTAATTGATACAACTTAATCGCTTCTTTTAAGATCATGTTCGCAGCAATCCCTAATGGAAGTAGAATGACAATGATTGCAAGCGTTGTGACGAGGATACCGCTTACTGTGGGATTGAGTTTCTCTCTTAATTTTCGTTGTATTGGATAAAAGATATACGCAAGAATCGCTCCTGTTACTAATGCAATTAGAAATGGTTCAATCAGTAAAAATATGAGGTATGCAATTATAATCAGAACGGTAATAATTGTATATTTTTGGATCTCTTCTTTGAGCATTGCTTGTTTTTAACGCTAGCAGTATAAAAATGTAGCGATCAGAAGATTTATAAATCACTATTAAATTCCTGATTTTATGAAAGTTGCAATCATGTATTCTGGTGGAAAGGATTCTACCTATGCTATTGAATACGCACAACAACAAGGCTGGGATATTCAGTATTTGTTGAGTGTTAAACCTACTCGAACTGATTGTTATCTATTTCATTTTGCAACTGTTGAATATACACCAATGCTCGCTAAAGTTTTAGGATATAAACATATTTTACTCTCTTGTTCTGTTGCTGATCCTCAATTAGAAGCAAACATTGTTCGTGATGCTGTTTTAAAACAAGAAAAAGTCGATGCTGTCATTTTAGGTGGTATTGGTTTACAAGAAACACAATTACGCACCTTACAAGAAACATTATTGCCTGAAGGGATTGAAGTCTTTGCTGCACATGCAGGTGATGATCATGCAATGCTTGTTGAGAATATGCTGAGTAAAGGCTATAAAATTATGATTACGCAATTCGCTTCTGATGGTTTAAAATCTTGGTTAGGGAAACACATCACACAAGAGAATTTTTCTCAATTGAAGGCGGACGCTGTTAAATATGGATTCCACATTGGCTTTGAAGGTGGTTATGCTGATACTCTCGTTGTTGATGGACCAATCTTTAAACAGAAATTAGATATTCTCTCTTTCGATAAAGTCTTTGAATCTGAATATGCTGGTCATGTTAAGGTTACTGACGCTGTTCTTGTTGAGAAAGTCGTTGCACGCATTCAGTAAGTTTTAAGTAATTGTTTTCTTTGAAATGTGTATGAAACCTGTTCTTTGGGTAATCTTTCTTTTAATTGTAGCTGCTAGTTTCATTTTTGTCTATCATTCTGCTCAAAATTATTTACAAGAAAAGAGTTGTTGCTCTGAATGCACACTAGCGTTTAGTCAAAGTCCTGTTGCTGTTGGTTCTGAAGCTGCTATATGCGGGAAGTTTGGTAGTGGACAACCTCTCTCTGCGAATTGTAGTGATTATTTTGAAGCACATCCGAAAACGGTTCAAGCATGTTCTTTTTCTAAGTAGGATTTGGAACTTTCTGAATATATGCCCATATTAATTGTTCTAAAAATGTTACACTCTTCTCCCAGATTACTATTACTTGTCTTGGGTTTCGATAGACTCTATCAAGTTCATTGAGATTATTAAATAACCATTTTCCTTCTTCCAATGGGGAACAATCTAGATCTGGAAATACTGTTGGAAGCACTTCTAGCGCAGAAAATCGATTCATTCTTAATTCTCCATCAATCATATAGAGAACTTGTTTCGATCCTCTGCTTACTGCTTTCAATGTTTTTTCAAATTTTTCTAAATAAGATTCATAATTCCTTCTTTGATCATACTCTGCAAGAAGTAATCCCGTTCTTGATTTTCTCAAATTAAATCTGAGTGCTTCTTGTTCTGGATGGGTTGAAAGACTAAACCTAAATTCAGGACGATACTCTGGTCCAACAATCGTTCTTCCTTCTTTTTTAAAATATTCTTCAAACGTTGTATTATAACTATTAAACCTTCCATCACGCATCGTTCCAATGTCTGTTACGGTCACTTCAAATGGTAATGGGTGCTCTCGTAATGTTTTTGCGACAATATTCCCCATATCTCGTAATTGTTCTTTATTTATTGCACCTTCTTGTGGAAAAATAAGGGTACTATCGATATCGCTTCTTCCTGGAATATAATCGCCACGAATAAATGAACCGTAGAGAAGGAGACTCACTCTTTGTAGGGCAAGCCCTTGTGATCGTTGTTGTATCTTTCTTACAAATTCAGTGTAATCTTTTGCTTCTGGTCTTCTTTGACCGTAACCAAATACCATTCATCTTCCTGCACCTCTTTTGCAAAATTATTTCTCTGCTCTAAAAATTTGTTCTAATGTTTTGAGTGAATGTTCAATCTTTTTTAATTCAAGATCGTATTTCCTTGCAGCAGGTGTTTCCATGACTTTGTAGAGATTTCTGAAGGTGTCTGGAAATTCTTTGCCTAATCTGACAAATGGACGTTCCACTGCTTCACCCCGTAAGACTGCTTCAAATGCAGAAACGATATTTTTAACATTGCTGCTAAATAATTGTTCTTTTGCAAGACCGTACTTTCCATCATTAATCCCCAAGCCTGCATCTTCTAAACGACTATTCAGTTCGCGTGTCCCTTCTCTGAGAATTTTGAGTTGTGTTAAAACATCGATATTATTCATTGCCTTCTTTTCCTCTTCTCTGCTCAGGAGTTGCAGAACTTATAAATATATCTTCAGTCGACTATCTAGAATGCTTATCTTTAGTTTTCCATCTACTTTGTCTGTTGCAAAAAAGACTGCACGCATTCTTCATGTTCAGATGGGAAAACTCCTCTTAAAACCGTTTCCTGATGGAGAGACCTATATGCGATTTTTGACCTCTGTTAAAGGCGAAAATGTTGTCTTGTTTCACAATATGGATAAAGATCAGAATCAGGCCATTGTTGATTTACTCTTGGCTGTTGGTACTGCGCGTGATTTAGGGGCGAAATCTGTTCATGTCGTTGTTCCCTATTTGGCGTACATGCGACAGGATATTCGTTTCAATCCTGGAGAAAGCGTTTCTGCCTATATCATTGGTGGATTGTTAAAAGTCGCTGATTCTGTTATTACCGTCAATACCCATCTTCATCGCATTCCTCGATTGAGTCAGGTTATGGGGAAAGATTCTTTGAATTTAAGTGCTGCAGGATTGCTTGGGGAATATGCTCAACGTCATTGGAAACTCCATGACCCTGTTTTTATTGGTCCTGATGGAGAAAGTAAGCCATTAGCTGAAGAAGCTGCTGCTGTTTTTGATGCCCCTTGTTCTGTGTTTACAAAAGTTCGGTTAAGTCCACGGAAAGTGAAGACGACCTTAACTGATGTTCCTTCTCTTCATGGACGCGATGTTGTGATTGTTGATGATATGATTACCACTGGACATACGATTGTGAATGCAATTAACTTACTCAAACCGTTTAAACCACGATCCTTTTCTGTTCTTGCTGTCCATGGATTATTTCGTGAAGGGGCATTATCTCTTTTAAGAACGATGCCTATCAAACATATAGCGACCACAAATACAATCCTTAGTAAGGTTTCAACTGTTGAGATTGCTCCGTTGCTTGCAGAACATTTGAGAAATCTATTTAAATAAACTTTCTTCCATAACAGTTCTATGTCTAAACCCTTTATCAAATCTTTGAAAGATATTCCTCTGCATCGAGCACCGAAGCGGATTGCTTACTATAAATTAGCTACCGATAGTTCGATCTCTCCTATTGAAGTCGATTATGTTCCTGTTGGGAAAGGTAAGACGATTGAAGGACATATTCATCAAAAGTCAAATGCATTTTGTTTGATCTTAGAATGTTCAGGAGTTGTTCTTCTCGAGAAAGAAACGAAAAAAATTACGAAGGGAGATATTGTGAATATTCCTGCTGGAACTTGGCATCAGTTTACCGCATCTGAGAAAGAAGGGCTTGTTTTTTTATCTGTTCAAAATCCGCCAATTGGAAATGATTATTTGTTCTCCTAGAAACTTATATAAAGCCTTATTTGTGAGATTACTTAAAAATGGTGTTAGAATCCTTAGTTAATCCTTGGGGTGCGAAGAAGCATCCGTTTATGTTGTTTTTCTTGGGCTTGATTTTCTCTTCTATCGCTGTTTTGTTTAGTTTATGGGTCTTTAAACAACAAGCAAGTTTGGTTATGGTTTTTTTGACAGTTGTTATTTCTATTCCTCTCATGTTTGCTACTCTTGAAGAAGAGGAAGAAGAAGATTGGCGAGAGAAAGAAGAATCGACGATTTTAAAAGAACATAGTAAATCTATTTTATTTCTAACGTGTTTATTCTTAGGATTTGTTATTGGTTTTGCTCTCTGGTATTTGTTTTTACCTGCAACTGTCGTTTCTCAAGTGTTCCAAGTTCAACTTGAGACCATTAATTCAATTAATTCTCAAGTTGTAAAGCTCCAAGGAAGTTTTATTGATTCAGGATTAGCAATGCATGCCTTTGTGAGTATCTTAGCGAATAATATGAAAGTGCTCATTTTTTGTATCTTCTTCGCGTTTTTCTTTGGTGCAGGTTCTATTTTCATTTTAGCATGGAATGCTTCAGTGATTAGCGCTGCAATGGGGACGTATTTTCGAAATAGCTTAGCGAATTATGCAGGGGTCCTTGGATTTTCAAAAGTAGCGATCTACTTACAAGTTTTTAGTATGAGTTTGATGCGGTATATGATTCATGGGATTTTCGAAATCATTGCTTATTTTATTGGAGGATTAGCTGGTGGGATATTATCTACTGCTCTGATTAACCATGGCGTTTCTTCAGAAAGGTTTAAAAATGTGCTTTATGATGTTTTAATTCTCACCCTTATTGCCGTTGGCTTTTTAGTGGTGGGCGCAGGGATTGAGACGTTTATTACGCCAACTCTGTTTCATTAAAAGGGGTTCTCTGTTCCAATGAAATCGACACTCTTACCCTATTTGGCTTGTTTTACTTGTCAAACCTCTTTTCGTTTAACGGTTACAAAAAAATCTGGTGAAGAAATCCTTGAAGGAAGTTTACGTTGTCCTCAGTGTAAGACTTCTTATCTTATTACTTCTGGTGTCCCTCGTTTTTTACCTACTGGCCTTGAGACTGTGAAGAAAAATACTGCTGAACGATTTAGTTATCAGTGGCATCGGTATACTGACATTCCTGCGATCTTTGAACAACAATTTTTAGATTGGATCGCTCCTGTGCAACCTGCATTTTTTAAAAATAAAGTTGTCTTAGATGCGGGTTGTGGGATGGGAAGACATTTAGTATTTTCGAGTAAGTATGGTGCGAAAGCAGTTATTGGGGTAGATTTAGGAGATTCTGTTGATGTCGCCTATGCAAACACCAAACATTTACCTCATGTCCATATTGTTCAAGCAGACATTTATCATTTGCCGTTTAAACAGTTTGATTATATTTATTCTATTGGTGTTTTACATCATTTGCCTGACCCGAAACAAGGATTTTTATCTCTTGTTGCTCATTTGAAAAAAGGTGGCACGATTAGCGCGTGGGTATATGGACGTGAAGGGAATTTTGTCTTGCGTATTTTTGATCCTGTTCGTAAGACGTTGTTTTCTCGATTGCCGTTACCGTTCGTTCATTTGCTCTCTTTGAAAGTAATGCTTGGCTTATATCCTCTTGCGAAATTGTTTCATTCTTATCAGAATGTTTTACCTGCTGCTCCTTTCCTTTCGTATTTAGGCCAGTTTCAATTTCGGCATATGCGAACGATTGTGTTCGATCAGATGTTGGCCCCTGTTGCGTTTTACTTAACGAAAGATGAAGTTGAAGATTGGTTGAAAACCGCAAAATTGTCAACACCTCTTGTGACCTGGCGTAACCAGAATAGCTGGCGTGCTTTGGGTAAAAAACGCTAAGGAAAGGCATTTAAAGATTTTGGGAATAGGCTTCTTATGGTTCAATCACTCTCGGTTGTCATTCCTATGTACAAGGAACAGGATAATGTTTTTCCACTCTATCAAGAACTTACTTCTGTTCTTAAAAAATTAAAACTTCCTTATGAAATCCTTTTTGTCGATGATGGGAGTCCTGATCAAACATTTACTCGTTTACGTCAATTACATGCAAAAGATAAACATGTTAAAGTTATTCGTTTACAACGAAATAGTGGACAAACTGCTGCAATGGATGCGGGTTTCTGTGCTGCACAAGGTCGTGTTATTGTGACGATGGACGGAGACTTACAAAATGATCCTGCAAGTATTCCTGCATTGTTAGCAAAAATTGATGAAGGATATGATGCTGTCTCTGGTTGGCGTGCTAGTCGCCACGATTCTTTTGGCAAAAAATTTTATTCTCGATTAGCAAATTGGTTACGGAAAAAATTACTCAAGGAAAATATTCATGATGCAGGATGTGCATTAAAAGCGTACAAACGTGAAGCAATCCAAGACCTGGAGCTTTACGGAGAAATGCATCGTTATGTTATTAGTTTAGTTGCTTTGCGTGGATTTAATGTTGGTGAAGCACGTGTCAATCATCGTCATCGGATTCATGGTCAAACAAAATATGGATTTAAACGATTGCTCCATGGATTTTTAGATTTACTTTTTATTAAATTTTTAACAGATTATTCTACTCGACCACTTCATTTCTTTGGTTTGGTGAGTATAGCGCAATATGGTTTAGCTTTTGTGATTTTTGTTGAACAAGTTATTAAAGCATTTTATCTTGGATTCTTAAGTGTTGGACCATTATTGGTTTTAATTGTCTTATTAGCAGTTACTGGAACATTAACAATCATCTTTGGATTCTTAGCAGAGTTACTCATTCGAACGTATTATGCTGCCAGCCATCGAAAGCCTTATACAGTTGCATATTTCTTGCACTAATCATGAATTCGCGATCTTCAATTCTTCTCTTGTTTGGTCTCTTTGCTATACTTCTTCTAGGAGTTGCAATCCTTTCTAACTCCATTTTATTAGGAGATGTTGGCGATTATTTGAGCGTTGGTAAGGCATTGGCAGATATTCTGCCTGCAAAGGTACGAAGCACACATTCTTGGTTTTATGGGTTACTTCTATCTCCGTTTTTATCGACCTTTCCATCATTAACGACTGCGAAAGTTGTCAATGTGTTCTGGTTATTTTGTGATGCACTTTTACTTTATTGGATGACTAAAAAGAAAGAAGTTTTGTTATTATGGATATTCTCCCCTGTTGTCTGGTATATGTCGATTTTTATTAGTCCCTTATTACCTGCTTCATTCTTATTACTCCTTTCTTATTATCTTTTACAACGATATGAATCTACAAAACGTTTATTCTATTTCATTGTTTCTGCTGCTCTTTTAGGAATCAATACTTTTGTTTGGGATGGGGTTTTATTTGTTGTTCCATTGTATTTGTTTTTCTTTTTTTATACCAAATCGTTTAAACACTTTTTTTGGTATGCTCTGATTGTTGTTGCTTTTGCTTCATTTCGATTTATCTTCGATTGGTATTTGTTTCAATTTCCCCTTTTTACTTTATTCCGTGTCTTCGGTGGAACTTTTTTGACACTTACTCATCAAGGAAAATATGCTGGGCTAGCCTACACTCTCACTGATTATTTACTTTACTTTTTGATTATTTCTCCTGTTTTGTTCTTATTGTGGCGGGTTTCTTTTAAACAGTATGGTAAGGAACTTGGATTTTTCTTAAGTGTTTTTTTCTTGTTTTTCTTGAATGGGCAAGCACGTTATACTCTTATTGTTGCACCATTTGCTCTTCTTTTGTTAAGCACTGTTTTGAAGAGAATATCCCTTTATTTACATATACTCCTTTCACTTGTTTTAATTGTATTTCTCTTAACACCTTATTTTACCCTGAGCATTTATGATTCTTATGAACAAGATTTAAAACACATCGCGCAAGATTATCCTGGAGAACGATTTTTAGTTGGTGGTCCAACGAATTCAGACCTCTATGCTGAGCTTGGGCAACTTTATTGGGGAAATCAGATTGGGGAGTTTGTGAGTTATCAAGATTATGATCTTTGGCTAAGAAATGAAACGAATTTTCAATCATTTACTTATAGCAGTCATTCACGTTATAATAATCAACGCGAGGTCTGGATCTCTTTTGGATTAGCAACACCAGATCACCAAGATTATTCTAATTTGCATTATTTAATTGATAGCTCTCCTACAACGATGTTACCTGGATTTAAACCTCTAACTCATTATAAGAACTTAACTGTCTTTAAACATTAAACCTTTCTTGCTAAACACACAATACTCACGCCTTGTATGAGGCCTTTTTTCATTACCTTTTTATTTTCCCTCTTAATAATCTTATACAACAGATTGTTTGCCCAACTTGGGACCATTTCTAAATTGTTTTCTTCTTTTTGTTTCTTTTTGAATGTTGAAACAAGCAGATTTGGTAAAAAAGAAATTCGATTCCAATAAGAAATTCTTCGAATTATTAATTCATTTTTTAATAGTTCTCTAATTTGTTTTTTTTCATATCTTCGTTCATGTTTGCTCATCTCATCATTTACTGTCCAGAGGTATTTATGTGCTGGCACTGTTAACAAAAGTTCTCCTCGCGGTTTTAATACTCTTTTTATTTCTTCTACTGCTTTTTTGTCATCCTTCAGATGCTCAAGAACATCAGCACAAAGAATAAAATCAAATGTGTTTGCCTTAAATGGAAGCCTTTCTGCGGATCCTTTTTTAACATTGAACTTTTGACTTTGGCAGTATTTCACTGCAGGCAGATAATCTTCAATTCCTTGAACAGATTTGAAACTTTCTTTCAATACCTGTAAGTTCGCCCCCATTCCGCAGCCAATTTCTAATGCGCTTTGACGGTTTGGAAGTGTATTTATGACTTTTCTGAATAAGTCTCTTCTTCCTCTATACCACCAATTCTGTTGCTGTAAGTCAAGGACCTTCTGATATTGGAGATCGTGCATCCTTTACCCCTATTCGAAATCTTTTTAATGTTGTCTATGGGTCCCCCCTTATGAATCTCGTTGCTCTTTTTTGCGCCTTTGTGAGCTTTATTACTGTGTGGTTTCTTACACCTTGGCTTATCCGCTTTTTATGGAGAATCAATCTTGTTGTTAAAGATCAGAATAAAAAAGATACACCCCTTGTTCCTGTTTCTGGGGGAGTCGTTGTTTTAGTTGGTGTCTTTGCTGGATTATTTGTCTATCTTTTTTTTCGAACATTTGTTTTTCGAGCACAGTATAGCTTACTTGCAGATCCTTCTAATTTAGTGTTGATGCTTGCAGGTATGATCTCTATTTTTATTGTGACTTTTGTTGGATTCTTAGATGATCTTGTCATTATGGGTAATAAGGATCGATCTATTGGTTTGCGCCAATGGCAAAAACCTTTGTTAACATTTGCTGCAGCTGTTCCATTAATGGTTGTTAATGCAGGTGTTTCCGTGATGAGTTTACCGTTTATTGGCAATGTTGACTTTGGCATTTTATACCCTATCTTATTAATTCCAATTGGTTTTATGGGCGCTTCAAACATGGTCAATATGCTTGGTGGTCTTAATGGATTGGAAACTGGTATGGGTTTAGTCTATTTTGGTATGCTTGGACTTTATGCTTATTATCATGGTCGTTTATTGGGTGCGCTCTTTGCTCTTATGACGTTTGCTGCATTGCTCGCTTTTCTTTATTATAATTGGAGTCCTGCGAAGATTTTACCTGGTGATGCATTAACTTACTTACTTGGGGGTGTCCTTGCTATCATTGCTATTCTTGGGAATATTGAACGGGCTGCATTGATCTGTTCTATTCCTTTTTTCTTTGAATTTCTTTTAAAAGCACGTAGTCGATTTAAGGCACAGAGTTATGGCAAGTTTAAAACTGGAAATATTATTGCTCGACAGCCTGGATATTACTCTTTAACACACTTCTTTACGCAATCAGGGAGGTTCACTGAGCGACAGATTGTTATTTTCTTTATTTTACTTCAACTTCTTATCTCTTCGCTCATTTGGTTTATCTAATGTTTAAGCGATTTCTTCAATATCATAGAAAGGATAGTCTGATTCGTGATAGCTTTCTTCTTTTTACTGCAACTATGGGTGCGAATGTTCTTGGTTATTTTTATCATTTTTATATGGGAAGAGTTTTGGGACCTGCAAGCTACGGTATCTTAGGATTTTTCTTTGCTTTACTTTATTGGGTAAACATTCCTGCTTTAACCTTACAGAATGCAGTAACGAAAATTGTTTCTCATTATAAAGCGCATCAACAAGAAAAAGATCTTTTTTCTTTTTATGAGCAATCGGTTCCACAACTCTTTTTCATTACTTTTTTCCCTTTACTCTTCTTTTTCATTCTTATTCCGTTTATTGCTAAACCCTTTCAAATTCCTCTTACTTCTCTTTTCCTCTTTTTACCATTACTTTTCATGGCTTTTGTCTTACCCTTCAATCGTGGTATTCTTCAAGGGTTACAACGGTTTAAAGAGTTTGGCATTAATACAATTTTTGAAGGCATTATTAAGCTTGTTTCAGGTATTGGTTTAGTGTATCTTGGGTTCCATGTTGGTGGTGCTGTGTTTGCAATTACGCTCTCTTTTTTCTTTGCATTCTTTCACACCCTCTATTTACTTCAAAGCGTTTTCTCCCTTCCTTTGAAAACTCTGCTTTCGCATTTGTTCTCATCTTTTAGTCAATCTTTTAAAAAATTGTTCCATCCTGTCCAATCAATCGCACGATTTTTTACCTTTACATCATCAACGGTTTTTCCTTCCTCTCAAAAGAAGATTGATATTTCTTCTCCACAATTCTATCTGCTTAGTCAGGCTTGGCCAATCTTTATTACCCTTGTGAGTTTAACTGCTTTCTATACAGTTGATATTTTCCTTGTTCGGTATTTCTTTTCTGCTGTTGAATCTGGATATTATTCTGCAATCTCTTTGATTGGAAGAACGATTTTTTTTGGAACGTTTTCTATTACTTCAGTTATGTTCCCCAAAGTTGCAGAAATGGCAAGTTTACAGAAACCAAATCGATCTATTTTACATAAGTCTTTATTTTTTATGGGTGTTGGCGCACTTTTTGCAGTTCTGTTTTTTGCTTTTTTCCCTCAGATTGTAGTGCTTTTACTTTTTGGTAAGGATTATCTTGTGATTGTACCTTATGTTTGGCTTTTTGGTTGTGTTATGGCAATCTTTTCTTTTTGTTATTTGCTTTCTTTCTACAATCTTTCTATTCATCGATACAAATACTTAAATTGGATTTTACTTACTTTCAATCTTCTTGAGATCCTTTGGATCTTTTTCTCACATTCTAGTCTCTACCTCGTTATTCGGAACCTTCTTATTCTAATGATTTGTTTGTTTATTATCTTACTTTGGTATACCTTTCGAAAACCCCATGGAACTTAGTATCATCATTCCCGCATATAATGAGGAAAAGCGAATTCGGAGAACTCTTTCTGTCTATCTTCCCTTTTTTTTAAAGAAATTTGGTCATCGTTTTGAACTCTGGGTTGTTCTCAATGGTTGTAAAGACAATACACTTTCTGTTGTTCGTTCTTTTTCTCGTTATAAACAACTTCATATTTTGAATATTCCTGAAGCAATTGGTAAGGGTGGAGCTATTATTGAAGGATTTAAGTGTGCAAAGGGGCAATTTGTTGGATTTGTTGATGCAGATTGTTCTACTGGTCCTGAAGCTTTCTTTGATCTTTATACTGCTCGACATTCTGCTGATGCAATTCTTGCTTCACGATGGATTCAGGGGGCTATTGTTTCGCCTCCACAAACGTTCTTCCGTATTCTATCTTCTCGTGTTTTCAATCTTCTTGTCCGTGTTTTTTTTCGTTTGCCTATTTATGATACTCAATGTGGTGCGAAACTTTTCTCAAAGAATGCATTAAAAAAAATATTACCTACTCTTGGGGTTACACGTTGGGCATTTGATGTTGATTTACTTTATCAACTGAGAACCCATGGTTTTAAATCTGTAGAAATTCCGACAGTCTGGAGTGATATGCACGGTTCGCAATTGAATCTTCGAAAAGCTTCTATTGAAATGTTCTTCGCGGTAATTCGTTTGCGTTTGCTTTATTCTCCCTTTCATTTTTTTATTTCTCTTTACGATCGATTACCGGGGGGAATCAAACTTCACCATTATCTCAAATGAGCTCTGCTGATACTATCCTTGATCGTAGTTTGGATCTTTTTTTTACTCGTAATAAAACCCACTATTTTGTTCTCGCACTGCTCTTTCTTGGATTTATCTTACGTACCATCGCTGCCCTAAACTTGAATGTGGCAGCAGATGATATGCATTATGCCCCTCATGCATTGGATATTTGGAATGTCAAACTTCTTGGGACTGTAGATCAGCCTCCTCTTTGGTATTATCTCACTGACTTTTTTTATCATATCTTTGGACCTACCCAATATGGTTCTCGTTTTGCTTCTGTTTTGTTTGGAACGTTTACTATCCTTCTTGTTTATCTTGTTGGGTTGCAACTTTTCTCAAAGAAAATTGCTCTTTTCGCTGCAACGTTTATGGCATTTTCACCATTTCATATTCATTTAATGATGGCAGAGATGGATCCTACTGCTGTTTTCTTTATTTTTTTAAGTGCTTATTTTCTTTTACGTTCTCTTGAAGAACGCCCTTCCCTTTTTCTCCTTCTTTCTGGAATTAGTTTAGGGATTGCAGGTTTAGTGAAGTATTATGCATTGATTTTCACGTTACCGTTTATTGCCTACTTCTTTTATCGAAAGTCACTTCATCATTTCTTTTCAAAGCAATCTTTTTATTTGGTCCTTCTCTTCTTTGGCGGCTTCTTTATTTGTGTTCTTCCTTCATTGATCCATAATTACTTTCTTTATACGCAACATCATGTTCTTGATTTTCAATTTGCTCGATTTTTAAATATCGGAAAAGAACCATTCATTGGATTAAGTGGCATCGATGATCATTTTAGCTTTGCTTCCCTTTTTGGTTTTTCTGGGCATTCCTCTGGTTTACTTACTGCAGGTGGGTTTTACCTCTACCATGATGCATTTTTACTTTTTTTTGGTCTGCTCGGATTTATTTTACTCTTTCGTAAACAATTTAATGCATTTGTTTTTTTATTTTTTGTCCCCTTTTTACCCTTCTTATTTTTAGCAGGCACTTCTCTTATTCCAAAACATTTTATTTTCGCTTTACCTTTTTTCGCTCTCTCTGTGGGTTATTTCTTTTCATGGCTTTTTGAACGTTTTTCTCTCAAACAAATCTTTATCTATGGATTTTTTATTCTCTACTTTGTTGCTATGTTGCTTTCTTTTGGTTGGAATTATAATTCAATCTATACTGAAAGTGCTGTTGCTCAGTTCATGTCTGCAAGTCATACTAAAATTCCACAAAATTCATTGATTATTGTCGATAGTCGTGTTTATCGTAGTATTACTTCATGGCTCTTGAATCAGTATCCTTATCTTGAAGCAAATTATTTCCCTACTCTTCTTCAGCAACAATCATCTCTTCCTGGTAATGCAATCTCAACGTCTGTCTATTTCGTTGAATGTGTTCCGGATAATTGTGGTTGGTCGACTGTAAAGGATATTAATGCAAGTATGGAGCAACTTTTTACCTCTGTTAAAAAGCAAGGAGAGTACTTAGGTACCTTTTCTGAAATTCGTGATGTTCCTTTTTATGTTCCTGGTCTTTCTTCTGTTAAACCTACGCCTTATTTTGCACTCTATCGACTCAATATTCTAATCAAGCCTGCTGTACTCTCTTTCGTTGAACAAACACATTGGAATTATCTCCAACCTGTTCGTTATCATTCTTTAGATCAATTTTTATTTTATTATACGCCTCATACTTCTTTTGAACAATTACTCTTTTCTTTAGGGTATTTTATTCTTGTTGTAAGTTTTATTGTTGCATTACTCTCTGTGTTCCTTGTTCTTTTCTTTTATGCTGAGACGCTGCATCCTAAACAATAGTTTTTTAAATCGCTTCTTATTTAGTTCTTTATGCAGAAATTGCGAAAACCTACTTTGTCTATTGTTATGCCTGTCTATAATGAAGAGAAGACAATCCAAGCCATTCTTGATCAGGTTTTGAAGGTTTCTCTTCCTGGTCTTATTAAAGAAATTGTTGTTGTTGATGATGGAAGTAAGGATATGACACGACAACTTTTGAAAGCATATGAGAAGAAGTGTACCATTATTTATCAACCTCGTAATCAAGGGAAAGGTGCTGCTGTTGTTACGGGATTGAAAGCTGCTACTGGGGATATCTTTTTAATTCAAGATGCAGATTTGGAATATTCTCCTGATAATTATTCTAGTTTGCTCCAACCTTTGCTTGAACGAAAACGGAACGTTGTTTATGGGTCACGATTTTTAGGCAAGAAAGAAAAGATCTTTGGCAAGGGAAAAACATTAATCCCATTGCATTATATTGGAAATAAGACTTTAAGCCTTTTTACAACGTTACTCTATTTTCAGAAAATTACCGATATGGAAACCTGTTATAAATTGTTTACTAGAGAAGTGTATGACCATATTCTTCCCTTACAAGCACAACGTTTTGATTTAGAGCCTGAGATTACTGCTAAGATCTTAAAACAGGGATATCATATTTTAGAATTACCAATTCATTTTGCACCTCGTCATTTTTCTGAAGGGAAAAAAATCACTTGGAGGGACGGATTAAAGGCATTGTATTACTTAGTCAAATACCGTTTTATGAATTAAAATGCATCGTGTTAGCTTTCTTATTCCTGCTCATAATGAAGAGAAGATTATTCGTTTTTGTTTAGAGCATTTAGCTGTCTTACCTTATTCAAACTATGAAGTTCTTTTAGGGTTAGATGGGTGTACTGATGGGACTCTTGCTATTGTGAAAATGTTTCATAAAAAATATCCCAAGATTTTTAAATATTTTGAATTGAATGAACGAAAAGGTAAACCTGCTGTTATTAATAAACTTGTTCCACATGCTACGGGAGATATTTTTGTGATTCATGACGCTGACTGGATTTTTAAGGCTGCGAAGAAAGAAGATTATAAAGAATTCTTTTCTTGGTTTGATGATCCTTTGCTTGGGGGCATTGGTGAATCATTTCCTCTTGAATGGGATCCTCCGCATTTTTCTTCTATTACATCCTTAGGACATTTATCTGTTGCTTGGAGTACCTATTTTTGGTTAGGGTATCAGAAGAAACATTTCACTCAACGTGACCATGGAAATTTATATGTTGATGCTACTAAGATGCGGTTTCCTTTTTTGATGAACATCTTTCGAAAAGAACTGTATCATCCTGTTGAAACATTAGGAGATGATTTTGAACGCACGTACGTTGTTTTGGAGAAGGGTTATAAAATTCGTTTATCTGAGAATGTTGATTATCCTCGAATGTACGCAGCGTATTCTGTTACGACGTTTAAAGATATTTTTAAGATTAAACGACGGACTGCACGTGCACGAGAACAAGTCTTTTCAAAATATCAACGCAGAGCTGGTTTGTTCTCATTTTATTTACCCTTGTTCTTCTTTATGAATTTACGACTCTATCAAGTTCGACCTTTGAAGGTTGTTTTTGGTTTGCTCTATTGGGAGTTCTTGGCTGTTTTATCAATGATCACACATTTGTTCACTCTTAAACCCAAAAGCACGAAAGAAGGTTGGGCAATGCGAGCGAAGCGGCAGTAAGCTTTAAGAATCTTCTTTGATATTTCTCCTTATGGATATTGTTATTCTTGCTGCTGGAGAAGGAGAACGTTTACGACCATTAACCGATAAAACTCCGAAACCTTTACTTCACTATATGGGGAAACCTATTTTGGAATATCTTATCAGCGATCTTGTACAACATGGATTGAAAAAAATTTATCTTATTGTTGGACATTTGAAAGAACAGTTTCCTTCTTTTGTTCGAGTGATGGAATCTCGTTATAGTGTTAAGATTATTCTTATTTCACAATCTCCTCTCTTAGGTGTTGCGCATGCACTCACGTTTTTGCCTGATGCTCTTTCTGATCCATTTTTGCTTTTTGTTGCAGATTCTCTCTTTTCTGATTTTCCATATCAAGATTTCTTACGTTCGAAGAAACCTATGTTTCTTGTTCAAGAATCTTCTTCTGCTTTGCGAAAGACTGTTGTTACTGTGAAGAATGATCAGGTTGTTGATTGCTTTTATAATTATGATCAATCATTTTCTCAGCCTGTGCTTATTGAAATTGGGGCTTTATCTTTGCCGCATTCTGTTTTAGCGTTTGTTCGTGAGCAATCTTATCAAGCAGAAGTTCCTCTTTCTACAATCCTTCAGAAAATGGTGCATACAGGAACGATGTTTGGGATTGTACGTTATACTAGAACTGTTAAATCTATTTCTAGTGTAAAAGACTTAGAATAATTTTGGTTGAGGTAAATAGACTTGTGTTCCTAATTTTTTTGATTCCTTTAATTGTTCAGGATCACAATTGTACTTTCTTGCCCATTCTTCAACGACATCTAATGATTTTCCTAAGAGATTTGCGTTTTTGCCTTTGCTGTCTTGTTCTGCGATAAATTGTAACATATATTTTTGATCATTTGGAATAAATCTCAGATCTTTAAATTCAACTTTTACTTTTTCTCCACGTGCTTTTGCAGCATTCATCCATTTTTCATTTGCTGCTTTCCAGTCTTTGAAATATTCATCCATTTCAGCTTTGTTTAATCGTAAGGGTGTTACAAATGAAACGGTGACATGATAATTTCCTTCACGTTTGCTTCCACCATTCATCCAACCAGGAATAAGCTCTTCCATAAAATGATACTCTGAAGCAATGCCTAGTTCTTCACTTAGTTCTCGATAAATCTGGGTTCCTAATGAGGGAAATCCATCTGGGCCTAAATTTAATCCACCTGCAGGAAGTCCGAGTTTTCCCATCCAATCTGCTTCTGTTGCTTGGGTTGTTCCGAAGACGAGATAGCCATCTTGGGTAATCGCTAAACTGTTGACGTATGCTGCTTGTACTGGTGCTTCTGGGTTGCTTCTAAATAATCCTGCATGTTCTGAATATTTGAGATGTTGCGCTTCTGCTTTCAATGTTTGACCTTGTGGGACTAATGAACTCATTACAATTCCAACAAGATCTCCATCAAAGAATAATCCATTGCGTGCTTGTGCACGAGCGGTTTGCTCTGCAACAAATTTATCTAAAAATGCTCTTTCTGCTGTTGGATGGGAGAATAAACCTGGATTATATGCTGTTACTTTAATTGAAGAAAAACCGTCTGCAACAATATGATAAGATTTAGTATCCATATTCTTTCCTATTCACCGATTCTTTATAAATCTTTTCATTTATCACTACTCTATAGGGGTTATCATCCTTCTCCTACATAAGGTTTATAATGCTCTGTTTTTTTGCACTCTTATGCCTAAAGCAATTCTGGTTTATGACTCTTTAGTTGAAATAGGTGGTTTAGAGCGTGTTATGGCTGCACATGCTCGTTATTTAGAAAAGATGGGCTTTGAGGTCACCTTACTTTTTGGACATGTTAAACCGGGTATTACGGAGTATGCTTTCTTAAAAGGATTGAATATTCGTGATCTTTCTTTGTTCAAATTGAAAAATGAATCTCTCAAGGTTGTTCTTGCGATTTTAGGATTTCATCGTTTGAAAAAGTATAAAGATGTTGATCTTGTGTTTACGTATTCTCCTATCTCTAATTTTTGGACTGAGAAACTTGGACCTCCTCGTGTTTTTTATTATTTACCTGCTGAGTTTGTGTATTATCCATTAAAGGAACGATGGCTCTGGGCAGATATGCCAAAACGTAAAGTTGCTTTTTTTGGTTCTCTTTTTGTTGGTTGGTACATTAAGTATATTGATCAGAAATTAACACGCACTGCAGATCTTCTTTTTGCGAATAGTAAATATCTTGCGAAAGAAGTTCAGGACCGTTATCGACTCAATCCCATTGTTTTGTATCCGCCTGTTAATCCTGTGTTTACTCCTGTGAAAGATACAAAAAAAGCGCAAGCTGTTTTGAAAAAGTATGGAATTGATAAACCATTTATTTTAAGTGCTGGTCGTTTAGTTCCCGATAAACACTTTGATTGGTTGATTGAAGCGTTTTCAAAAATGAAATCTCGAAATAATTATTACTTAGTTTGTGCTGGTCCTGTCCAAGATGCGTTTAAGCAAGAATTGATTACATTAGCAAAGAAATGTGGTGTTGAAAAGCAATTGAAGTTATTGGGATTAGTTTCTCAAGAAGAATTAGTTTCTCTTTATGGATTAGCTGAATTATTTCCTTTCACGTCTGCAAAAGAAGCGTTTGGGTTAGTTCCTATTGAATCCATCGCATGTGGAACTCCCTGTGTTGTTTGGGATGATCATGCTGGTCCTGAAGAAACGGTAAAACCTGGTGTGAATGGCTTTGCCGCTAAACCTTATGATTTGCATGATCTTGCGATTAAGATGGAACATGTTTTACAGACTAAGTTTAAACAGAAACATTTCAAGACGATTGTCAAATCTGCTCAACCATTTTTAGATGCAGAACAATTTAAGATCTTTAAAACTAACGTTGAGAAATTACTTCGTTAATGTTTATCTACTTCTCTTTTGAGTAACTCAATAATCTTCTGTGCAGCGGTTCCATCACCGAAGAGATTTACCCATTTCTTTTCTTGTTGCATCATTCTTTCTACTGCTTCGAGGATTTTTTCAGGATTTGTGCCTGCAAGAACGTTAATGCCTGCAGTAATGGTTTCTGGTCTCTCAGTGTTATCTCGTAAGGTGACACAAGGAACTTTTAATATCGATGCTTCTTCTTGCGCTCCTCCCGAGTCTGTTAAAATCACTTTTGCATTTGCTTCTGCTTGAATGAACTCTAAGAATCCTAATGGTTCAATGACTCTGACACAATCTGGAATCTTTAGGTTAAACTCTTTGATTTTATTTGCTGTTCGTGGATGCATTGGAAAGAGGATTGGGATCTTTAACTTATTCCCTACTTTTTCTAGGCCTTCGAGAATTCCTGCTAATCGTTCTGGTACATCTACATTTTCAGCTCTATGTGCAGTAACTAAACTATATTCATTTTGTTTTAAATTCAACTTTTTTAAGATGTCTACTTTGTTTTTTGCGATTTCGACGTTTTGTAAGACAGCATCGACAATTGTGTTTCCTGTCACTGTAACTCTAAATCTTGGGAATCCTTCTTCATGTAAATTTTTAATTGCATCTTGTGTTGGGGCAAATAAGAAATCAGAAAGATGATCGACTGTAATTCTATTTGTTTCTTCTAACATCGTTAAATCATGACTGCGTAATCCTGCTTCGTGGTGTGCTAACTTAATGCCTGCTTTTCTGGCTGCTAATGCGCCTGCTAGAACACTGATTGTATCTCCTTGTACCAAAACAACATCTGGTTTTTCTACAAGCAATACTTCAGTAATCTCCCGTGTCATGATTCCGACTTGTTTTCGTACTTGTTGGGAACCTACATCTAAGTTATATTTTGGATCAGGCAATCCTAAATCTTCAAACATCTTTTTATCGAGAATATACGAGTAATGTTGACCTGTATGGAGGATGAAGAAGTCAATGTTTTGTTTTTGACACTCTCGTACAATTGGGGCCATCTTAATAATCTCTGGCCGTGTTCCAAGAATAATTGCGATTTTCATGTATTAATTTTGTACACGATCAGCATTGGCTTTGTTTGGGCTTGATCCATGAAATACCCCTGTATGGGTGTTACTAAATCTGTTCTATTTGCCACAAACTGATAGATCCATTGCGGATGCGGTTCAAAAATAGAGATCGTAAGGTATTTAGGCTTTGTTTTTTGTAGAAATGTTATAAATTCTTGTTGATCTTTTATCTCAGAATAGCTTAAGACTGTTCTTTGACTATAATAAAGGGTTTGCGGCGTTGAAATACTTAAGAGTGTGTCTCCTGGGTTTGAGTTTGCTTTCATCCATTCTGCCCCTAATTTGACTTGGAGATAAGAATCTTTTTTATTTTGAATGAGTGTATCTGCGGTTTGTGCATTCATGTAGATCCCAATGACTAAAATTCCCATTATTCCTGCGAAAATTAAGATTGGTTTGATTTTTTTTACTTGTTCTAGAATCGCGTTTGCTCCCTTGCCCACTAATAGGAAAATAAATGGGCTCAGTGGAAGTAACCAACGGTCTTCTGTTGAACGAATGTAAAAAATGAAGAAGGCTAAAATTAACACAATACTTAAGACCGTTAATAAGTCTGCATTGAGTTTATGTTCTTTTTTCTTGATAATTAAGTCTAATCCTAAGAAGAAATTTGCTAAGGTGATTAATCCTATAATAAAAAAGACAAAACCAATCGTTCCTAAATATTGATATATCCAGGGAAGATTTTGCCATGCAAATGATGATTGGGATACAATGCCCGCGTCATAGCCTTGCGTGAATGCTATTGGGCTTCCAAAACTGATAATATTCCAAATAAGGTAAGGTAAACTTGTGATGATTGCAGCTATTCCCATATACCATAACCTCTTTTCTTTTAGGAATTTGAAATGTTCTGTGATAAGTAAGAATATCCCTAAGATAACTGGAATTAAGAGATTTGCTGGTCGTGTTAAAAATCCTAATGCTGCCGCAATACCCATAAAGATTAATTTTTTTGTATCTTTTTGTTCGACATACCCTGTCCAGAAATAGTAAAACGTTGCTAATCCAAAGAATAATCCTAAGAAGTCTGTTGCTACTCTCGCAGTCCAGAATAAATTAACCCAGCTTGTGGACATGATTAATGTTGCAATGCTTCCTACTGCTTTGTTATACATTTTCTTGCCTAAGAAGTAAGTAAGAATTAAACTTCCAATTGAGGGGAGGAAGACTAAGAAAAATCGTATTGCTGCTTCTCCTAGTCTTAGTTTAAGGAAGATCGCTCCGAGGAACGGAAAGAGGATGCCTCTGTGGTAATTCACTCCATAAGGAATATTAAATGCCCAATGAGAAGCTGTTGCTAAATACTCTCCTTCATCCCACCAGACTGCGGTGTTGATATTGAGATAATATAACCTGATTCCAATGCCTATAAGTAATGCGATGATAAAGACAATGTCCCACCGATCTTGGATGTGCTCTTTGATCCAGTGTTTTACTTTTTGTTTCTCTTGTTGTTCTGTGCTCATTTTGTTGATGTTGGTACTTTCCAGATTTTTTGTAAGGATGCATTTGTTTTTGCTAAGTACCATCCCTTGATCCAACTGTAAGCGTAAACCATCCCTGAGAAAATAAACTCTGGCCATTTCCATATACGGATTTTGAGCATTTCTTTTGGCAACCACAATAGCTCGCTTTGAACTTTACGTGGAGATTTTGGTAACATGTAAAAACCTGCCCTTACTCTTGCTTTTTGTTTAATAAAATCACTTACTGTTAATGGGGCTTTCACATACACAACTGCATCTGATTCGTAGGCCATCTTATACCCATTGTCTTGAATAATCTTCCCCATCCATGCATCCACTGCACCTTTTGCAAATGGGACATGCTGTAGTGCTTGCTTTCTAAATGCAATTAAATATCCTGAAAGATGCCATAAGACTCCTGCTTTGCTTTCTTGTTCTCGTAACTCACTGGCTCTTCTATAACTCATGATTGTCCAATCGTAGAACATATTCCCCCTTGGAATAACTGGAATTGGATGACCCGAAACTGCACCGATCTTTTTATCTCTTAGGTGTACTAATAATTTTTTTATTGCTTCTTTTCCTAATTCTATATCTCCATCTGTTTGCACGATTATGTCTGCTTTCGCATTTTTTATTATGAGGTTGAGTGCAGATGATTTTCCTTTTCTTTCTTCTTCTGTCAGAAGTCGGATTCGCTTATCTTCCTTCATTACTTTTTTTATCTCGGGGATTGTATTGTCTGTGCAACCAGAAGCAACTACAATTACTTCATCTTTTTTCTCTAATTGCTCGAGAACGGATCTTATTGTTTTTCCAATAATCTTCTCTTCATTATAGGTTGGTATTCCTACGGTTATCATCTACTCTTGTGCTATTAAAGTTTGTTTAAAAAGATATCTGAGCTCTACACTAAAGATACTACCCTTGCCTTTATTATGCTTTTATTGAGAATTCCCTGTAGGTCTACAATAATCTTTTTATCATTTATCCCCTTTAGTAATTTCTGATTTGATTCATCTCTATTTGAAATAATAATCACTTCTTGATTTAATATGCTTTCTGCTGTTGTAAATAAACTCTTGATTTCATTTACATTCTCTTTTAAATCTTCTTTTGAAATAAGATCAAAGACTTCTTTACGGTAACTCTTGCTAATTGTATTAAGATTGATTTTTGATACAATTGTATCATAGATCTTTACTTCATATCCCTGATTGATTAATCGATTAATAACCAATAATACAGGGTTCCCACGAATATCGTCTGTATCTGCTTTAAATGTAATCCCTAAGATCCCAATCTTCTTTTTCTTTGTAGCTTTAATTAAATCGACTGCTCGATTAATTTGTTCGAGGTTTGATTTTGATGCTGCATTGATTAATGGAATTGAGATCTTCATCTTCTTGGCTCTTTGTTGGATCGCCGCTATGTCTTTTGGAAGGCAACTTCCCCCATATGCAAAGCCTGGTTTCAGATAGTATGAAGAGAGATTCAATTGTGTATCTTCACAGAAGAGTTCCATCAACTTTTTACTATCAATATTTTGAGCTTTACAAAGAATGCCGATCTCATTTGCAAATGAAACTTTTATTGCATGCCATGAATTGTTCGTATATTTGATCATTTGGGCCAATTCTGGTTTCACAACAAATTTCTTTGTTTTAATATTTCCATAGACTGCCAACACTTTTTTCCCTATTTCAAAGTTATATGCTCCAACTACAATATAGGGGGGGTTGAAAAAATCTTTTATTGCACTTCCTTCACGTAGAAATTCAGGATTTGTTGTTATATTGAAGTCTTTCCCTTCAATCTTTCCTGAGTTTTCTTCTATAATCTTTTTAAGAATTTCAAGTGATCCTGGTAACATTGTACTTCGAATCACAATTAAATGTTGTTTCTTTTTTTTCAGTGCTGCCCCAATTTCTTGACAGACTTTTTTTAAGAACGAAAGATCAATTTCTCCGTTCTTTTTTGGAGGTGTTCCAACACAAATAAATGAGATATCTGAATTAAGAACTGCTTTCTCCGTATTATTTGTTGCAGAGACTAATCCTCTCTTCACTCCTCGATAGATTAACTCATTCAATCCTTTCTCTTTTAATGGGGCTTCTCCTCCGTTTATTGCATCGATCTTATGCTGAATAACATCAACCCCAATTATACTGTGGCCTAATTCCGCAAATCCCCCAATACAAACAGCTCCAATATATCCTAATCCAAATATCGAGATACGCATATTATCGAGAAAAATAGTAGCTTTAAAAGTGTTGCGGAGGTGTTCTCTTATAGATCTTTTCTAATTTCTTTGCAATATTTTTCCAGGTATCTTTTTGCACACTTGTTCGTGCTACTTGTTGTACTTTGTTTAATGATTTCCAATTCCTTTCACACGACTTGAGGATTTGTACTGCTTCTTCTGCTGTTGTAAACAAGAATCCGTTTTTCCCATGTTGGATAAGTTCTGTCCCCCCTTGGGTTCGTGAGCTCATTACAATCTTTCCTGCTGCCATTGCTTCAGAAAGCGCTAAGGGGATACCTTCACGTTTACTCGGCAAAATGAATACTTCAGCGTTCTTGAGTTCTTTGATTTCTTCTGTTTTTGTATATTTTTTGTTAATTAATTCAGTATTTGGTCCTACTACATGTTGAATACGATATCCTTCATCGAGTGGACCATAGATCTTGAACTGAAGTCCAGGACATTGATTTGCTATCTCTCCAATCATTCCTACATTTTTGACGGGAGCAATTCTTCCCATGAATAAAACTGTTTTTATCGGTCTTTGTTGGATTTTTATTTTAAGAAAATCTGTATCAATACCAGGATGAATGATTTCGATTTCTTTATTTGTTAATTTTTTCAGATAAGGAAGTTCCCAGTTTGCAATCGCAATAATCTTCGTGAATTGGTTGAGTTGTTTTTTGCCGTAGATCTTATCGAAGAGCTTCGCTAATCCTGTTTTTGTTTTTCCTCTGACATCTGCTTCAACAAATGGGGCATGGGTTGTTAAAAATGAAGGAACTTTTAGTTTCTTTGCCGCTTTTAGTGCGTAGATTGATTCTAAGTGTCTATAAGTATTACAGTGGATCACATCTGGTTTTATTTTGATGATTGCTTTATAGGGATTCCACCACATATAATTATTACTGACTTTGAAGTGTACTTTGAATCTGTGTAAGTGGATACCTTCGTAGACTTCTTCTGAAGCACTTGTTTTGAATGTTCCCGCAATTCTGTTTGAGGAGAAGACATGTACCTCATGCCCTTGTTTGATCAATTCTTTTGCAATGTTGTACACATAATTCCAGACTCCACTTGCGCTTGGATGGGAATATGTACAGGTAAATGCGATTTTCATGGCGGTATCTTTTTATAATTACTGATGTTAAAGAATTTATGAAGCGCATCTTTTTTAACCTATCTGTCGATACTGAACAAGATTTACACTCTTCTGTGTATACTGGTATTACTGAAGGATTGCCTTTATTGAATTCTGTTTTGAAGAAGTATGGTGTTTCACCAACGTTGTTTGTGACTGGTGATTGTTTGGAGAAGTACCCTAAACTCTTTCAGCAGTATGCTAAAACTAATTGGGAAATTTCTTTGCATGGGTATCGGCATGTTCGGTATGATCAATTAACTCTTCCACAACAAAAAGAACAGTTCAAGAAGGGCGTTACTCTCTTTCAGAATATTTTGAAGTTTAAACCAACTGGATTTCGCGCACCACAGCATAGTATTAATGATTCTGCATTTCAGTTATTGCCTTCTTTTGGATTTCATTATGATTCTTCCTATACGCCACGTAATCTTCTACAGGTATTGTTTTTTACAAAGTTTTGGAAATCACAGTTGAAGCACGCGTTTAGTCCTTCAAAACCATATTGTATAAGTCCAACCTTTTCTGAGATTCCACCAAGTTCGTTTATTCTTCCCTTAACGGGATTTCCGTTGAGTGTTCTACCGTTATTTTTCTTTAAGCGATTGTTTGATCTTATTCATTTTTTTACTCCAAAAAATGGGATTATTCTGTTCTATTTTCATAGTTGGAGTTTGATTCCGTTGAAAAGTAAGGTGCAAAAGTATTGTCCGCCTGAAAATTTTTTATGGAAGATGGAACAATTCTTAGCGTATGCTTTACGAAAAAGTCAACCGATTACGTTAGAGAAATATGCTCATTTCTTGACTGCAGTTACATATAAGAAGAATCCAAAATAACGATTGGAGATTTTATTTAATTTGTTATCTATATAATTAAAGCTATTGTGAATCTTTCTGTGTGGAATGATAAACCATCTGACCTGGGTAAATCCTGCTTTTTCTAAACGATATTTGAATTCATATCCTGAGAATGAGCGTTCATAACCAATTTCCCAGGTTCCCATGATCATTTTTGCTCTTTTTGTTATATGAAACATCGAGAATAAATTTGGGACTGTTAAGAAGATTCTTCCTCCAGGTTGCATGACTCTACTAATTTCTTTTAAGACCTTTGTCGTTCTTGGAGTGTGTTCGACAACGCCCAATGAGAATAGTTTATTAAAACTGTTTGCTTTGTAGGGTAAGTATTCCATATCTGCAACTTGCATGTATAATGCTTTATCTTTACTGAGTTTAATGGGAATATCTGAAATATCAATCCCATAACATTCTACATTTTTTATTTTCTTTCTAATGTCTGTTAAGAATGTTCCTGGGCCACAACCAATATCGAGAATTTTATCTTTTGGTTGGACTTGTAGGAGTTCAATGATCTGATCTGCGTTGTTTCCTTCTTTGCCGAAGTACTCGCCATCATGTTCAGTACGAGCTTTCCAATACTCAATCCATTTATTTTGCATTTTTTTTGTATACCTGTTCGGTTTTTAAGGATATCTTTGCCCAATCATACGCTTCTGCTGTCTTTCTTCCTGCTTTTCCCATTTTCTCTGCTTCTTTTTTATGGGTCAGGACAAATTTGATTGCTTTTGTGAGTTCTTCGACATTGTTTGGTTCGACTAAAATGCCGTTTTTTCCTGACTTGACTAAACTTGCCATCGATGGAAGATTACTGACAATGATTGGTTTTTCTGAGGCTAATGCTTCTGTTAATGTTAATGCCATTCCTTCCCATAATGAGGGAAGCACAATCATCTTTGCTTCTTTGAATAACTTGGGAAGTTGTTCTCTTGGATATTTTCCGATAAACGTTACATTCTTTGAAGCATTTTTTTTACATTCTTCTGCATATGCTCCTTCTGCTGGGCCTGCAATTACTAATTTCTCATTTGGAAATTCTTTTTGAATGTGTTTGAATGCTTCTAAGAGAATGTGCACGCCTTTTTGTGGATGGACTCGACCAATGAATAAGATATTTTTTCCTTTTTGTTTTGATCTGGGGAATTGTTTGATATCGACACCATTCGGAATGTATGTAACTTTGCCTGGAAATTCTTTTTCTAAGATCTTTTTATCATCTGCACTTACCGCAATCACTTGATCTGCTTGTTGAATCCATCTTCTGAAGTGTTTCCATAAGAACTTTTTATCATAATACGCAAACCCTCTAAATCCATGCAGGGTGACAATGATTGTCTTCTTTCTTTTTTTGAAATAGGGGATTAATGGGAAGAAGAAATTCTCGTGGAAGTGGATGATTTGGTGATCTTTCATTACTGCTTTTAATTTTGGAATACTTGCGATAAAGAAAGATAAATTTCGAATGTACGTACTTTTATGTTGTTTGTAGGGAACAGTGATGCATTCTATCCCCTCTTGTTGTGCTTGTGTTCCTTTTTGAGTCAGTAAGATTGGTTTGTAGGTTTTTAATCTTCTTGCGATATCTAAGATATGCCACATTGATCCACCAGGAATTGGGGGGGTTAATCCTGCAAGGACTACCGTATTCTTTGATAGAGGGTTCTGAGCCATTGTGTTTTTTGAATGATTCCTTTTAAGATATAATAACTTTTACTTGTGGTGAATATGGGTTGTGGAACTACTGTCCCTCCCCACCGTTCCTTGAATTGGTTAATTTGGTATGATTTCTCTCCTGGTTTTGCAAACGGATCATACCCTCCGAGATCTATGAACTCTTTGTTCTGTTTCTTTGCTTCTTTGATCATACTCCAGTATACTAAGACATTGGCTTGATTTTTCATACCTTCTTCATTTGTTCCCGTGAGATGGACAATTGCATGCGTTGTTGAGAACAAGGCTAACATTCCGCCAACTATTTTGTTTTGTACTTTTGCTATGAGGAATTTTGATTTTCCTTGTTTCTCTAATTCTTTGTGTATTTGTTGGAAGAAGATCCATGGTTTTGGGGTGAGCTTACCGCGCTTGCAGGTTTCCTTATAGATTGTGTAAAATTCTTCAAGCTCTTTTTCTGTTTTTATTTCTGAAACTTTAACACCTAACTCTTCTGCACGTTTTATTCCCCAACGAATAGATTTTTTCTCTGCTGCTTTGAAGAGTTCTTCTTCTAATTGTTTAAGGTTTATAATAATCGTATGACTATCTCTTTCATAGAACTTTGGTTGTTTGTATGCTTCTGTTGATTGGGTTACTGTTGGTGCAAGAATGCCCCATTGTTTTTTTACAGTTTGTTTGAATTTTGCAAGCACTTGTTTTGCGGTTTCTTGATCTGGAGCAAGGGGAGAACCCTCTGCAAAGAGGATTGTTCTTTTCCATTTTTTTTGGTGAAAATAAAGTAATCCTGCTTTGAGTTTGTTGTTTTCTTCTATTGTGATAAACCTTGGTTCGTAACCTCGTGCCTTATTTAGTTCAGCCCATTCCCATGATTGGTAAACACTACTTTGATCTCCGTGTTGGTTGTAGAGTTCTTTCCATTCTTTCATTGTTTGAGAAACTCCCGCACTTTTCCTTGCTTAATCTTTTTCCAATTGAGTAGGCTATAGACTAATGATATCAGAAAATACCACCATTTTTGTATTGCTTCTTTTGTGCAACTTAATAGACTTATTGTCCGTAAAAGGAAGATTCCAAATAACGCCCAGATAAATTTTATTCGGTTTTTGAAGGTGTTATTGAAATGCTTTGAGAAGAGGTAGAAATGATCAATTTGATTGAGATAACTATACTTTTTGATATCCTTTTTTCCAACTCTTGCTGATCGATGGACTAGTTTTGCAAACGGTGTTAAGATTAATCCTTCATGATTTTTTCCCCAGATTTGGTAAGTCAGGTCAATATCGTCACCAATGCCATATCCTAACAGGTGTTCATCGAATTTTATTTTCTTGGTTGTTTCTCGTCTTACTGCGATATTGGTTCCACACAACCATTCTGTTTGGATTTCTTTGATTAATTTTAATGGGCCTGTGTTTCCATAAGGGGAGTTTAATCTTTGTTTGTCTTTTTCTAATACATGCCCAAGAAAAAAGAATCTTTTGATGTTTTGTTCTATTTTTGTTCTGAATGAAAATTCAGTTACCCCCTCATCATTAAAAAATCCTGAAACTGCTTCGACTTTTGGATATTTATTAAATGTTTCAACAATGTTTTTAATGTATCCTTTATCTAATGTTACATCGTCATCCATAAACACAATGATTTTTGCTTGCTTCCTTGCTGCTTCTGCTCCTTTATTTCTTGCAATGTTTGCTGAGGGAATGGGAGAGAAGAGGTATTTTGCTTTTTTTTGTTTACAGATCTTCTTTGTTTCATCTGTTTCACTCTGATCAACAATAATAACTTCGCCTGGTTTTGGATTGAGTGCTTGAATCGCAGTTAGTGTTTTTTCTACTTCTTCTGCTCTTCTGTAGGTAGGAATAACAATCGTTACCTGTTCAGGTTTATACTTTTTTCTTTGTTCCATTGATCTTCTCAGTTAGTCTTTGTTTAATTTCTTTGATTAATAGAATATCGTCAGTTTCAAAAACCTTTCCTAACCAGAGAAGTAACCCGTAGATGATACTAAGAATGATGAATGCTCCCACTTTTGCGGTTATTCCTTGCATTCCAAATATTGTTGTTATCGTTACGGTATAGAACACTGCAACTAGATATGCTATACCAATCGCACTAAAAAACATTGAATCCCTATTCTTTAATGGTTTAATATTTGTTTCTTTCCATACTTTCCCAAAACAGAGGATGGTGAAAATCATATAACTGATCGTTGTTGATATCGCAGCTCCAACTAAGCCGAATTTTTGTACTAAGAAAAAGTTGAGAATAAGGTTTAATCCACCTGCAATGAGTGTATTATAAAAAATCGTTTTTGTTTTTTTGACAACATTCAACATATTTGTTGGAACTTGTGATAATGAGAATGCAAAATATCCTGCTAATAAGATCGGTAATGCGATGGATGCTTCTGCATATGCTTGTCCGAACAAGGTTTCTATAATTTCTTTACTAAATAAAGCGATTAATGCAACTACCATTAAATTACTCATTGCAATCCACTTAGTTAAGCGATGATACATGTTCTCTACATCTTTCTTTTTGTGTTTGATCCAAAGTTCTGTTGCAATCGGGATAAATACTCCAAGAATTGCGATTGGAATAATTCCTAAAATATTCGCAGTGGGTAATGCGGTGTTATAAATTCCTACCTCTCTTGCATTCATGAAATGGCCAATCATAATAGTATCTGTCCATCCAAGAATGTACGCCGCTAATGTATTAAACATCAATGGGAGTGAGAAAAACAAAATTTCTCTTGACTCTTTTTTTGAAAGAGTTTCGAGTATCTTTGGTTTCGGAACAAGTCTTTTAACGAGGATGATTGCTGTAATGACTCCAATTCCTAAACAGATAGCATAAATGACGCCAACGCCGAATAATCTCCAACCAAGATAGACTCCAATGCCTGTGAACAGAACTCGTAACCCATTTTCAATGCCCGTTACGACAATTGCTTCATAATCTACTTTTTTAAACGCTCTAAAGACCGAGAGGAAGATCCTATATATTGTGTAGATGGGGACACATATTGCGAAAAGGTAGATTAGCTGTTTCAGTCGATCATCGTGAAAGAACGCAGTTATTTGATTTACAAATATGAACATTATTCCTGTAATAATAAGGCTTACTGGCAATGCAATCTTTAATGCTGCAACAATGACCTGCCAAACCTTCTCTCGCTTATTTTTTCCAAGGTATTCTGCTAATGGTCGAACAATTCCACTTTCATACCCTAATAATCCCGCTGCTGTTGCAAACCCAAAAATCGCTAATCCAATGGAAAGAAGGCCATACTCCTCTGGACCAATTCTTGCTACTAAAAAACGATATGCATATGCAAATAATTTTGAGAAAAAAAGCGCGAATAGCGAAATGATTGTTGCTTTAATGATTTGTTTCAAATAAAAAAATCTATTTTCTGACATGGTTAGATTTTCTGCAGGCTTTGATCAGGATATTCTGTTACCGTGTAATAATTATACTCATCTTGTGTGATACTAAATCCTTTCGGATAAACCACTTGCCAGATCTTGATTGGACCAACAAGTCTTCCCTGGTAAATACTTAATGGAATACTTCCACTATCATCATACGCTGATTTAAAGTACTCATTTTCTTCATTCATTAGATATAATCTTGCAAATAGAGAATGTGACGTTCTTCTTGAAAGGTAGAGCCCTGCTCCGAATGGATTTGCTTGATTTTGATTTAAGAAGACTGGAAGTAGACGGAAACAGCTATCTATTTTGTAATTTGTGAATTCATACAATTTATTGTTATAGAATACACACCTCATTGGGAGTTCTATTTGTTTACCTTGATTAACCACCATCGCAATTGGTTGTTGAATCTCTATATCCATCGGACTATTCCCTTCTTTTTTATTTACTGGCATGAGTACTGCACCGACGCCTGCTTGTCCTTTTGGATAAACAACTCCATCGATATTTATATCTTCATCAAAGCCAAAATTTCCCTGATAAAAAAGGACAGTACTATTTCTCTTTTCTTGCGTTCCTTGAGGATTTAATGTGAATGTTTGGATCCATGAATAACGATCATAATTTTGATCGCCTCCAATTGATGAATATGCGGGGTATTTACCTATATCATCCGATACTGCTAAGAAATAGGTGACATTATGCGCATATAAGAATCCTAATGGTTCCGTATTATTTTGCGCCGTTAATACTTTTCTTGCCATAAGGTAGTTCCACCAACCGATTGAGTTACCCCCATCACCAACTGTTGCTCGCTCAAATCCACTTTGGACCCAATACCCATAATCCCACCAATGGGAGAAGACTGCCTCTTTTGGAGTATTTGTCCTTGCCCACTGGCCTGCAATTTGCCATTGTTGGTTATATCCTGGGCCACTATACGCTACTTCATTGAAACTTGTTTGGAAATCATTTAGAATAATTCCTTTTGAAAATGGACCAACTTCAATTGGATTGAATAAGATTAATCCTACGAGAATGATTCCTCCAACTTTGACTATCTGTTCTTTTCTATTATAGAAATATTCCGCAATGCTGACAAATGCAATCGCTGCGAAAATTGTACTTATTGGTGAAAATTCGAATAATAATCTAATCGCGGATGTTGCCGCAATAACTAAAATTAAAAACCACAATAATAAGAATACATCAGACTGACTTAATTTTTCAATTTTTTCATATTCAGTTTTATTCTTCTTGAAATAGCTTAAATATCCATAAATAATCGTTCCAAAAAATACAATCAGTGAACTGATAAATAAGAACTTTGAAATTGTTGATTCTCCATTGAGTATTCCACTATTTGAATATCTTGAAAAGACATATCCTATTAGGAAGAACGTGAAGACCCCCGTTATAACCTTTCTTTGTCTTAGTTCCCTTGTCATTCTATAAAATAAAATTACGGCACCAATCATCATCGCAATGACATATGCTTGACTGCCCATATTGCCTGCCCAATCTTGCACAGAGGTTTTTCTGTTTTCTGCAACAGTGATTGTCCAACGTGTGTCTTCGTATGCATGGAAAAAAAGTTGATATGCATCTGCTGTCTTCTGCATGACAAACGAAGGTGAGATTATTGTCATTAGCAGTACTGCAAGAACAACTGTAATAACCGCACTTATGACTCCTTCAGGAAGGAAAGTTAATTTGTGTTTGACTTTAAAAATATCTTTTTTGAAGAGGAAAAACTCCACTGTCGCGATGCCTAACGCCAAGAACGCAACGCTTGTCAATGTTACTGTCATTAATCCAATAATTCCACCAAATTTATTGACAATACTAAAGAAGATGATTACGGGAACAATCCATGAAAGATAGGCGTAGTAACTTAATTTATCAAATCTATTCAAGAATACTTCAATCAGAACAAAAATTCCAAAGAGTGTAAAGATTAAGTTTGATGAACCTGCAGTCAAGCGTGCGAAAATAGTCGCACCACCTGCAAGAATTCCAAATAAAACAATTTTTGTTGTTGTTTTTGATTGCCATGCGGTAGTAAAGAAATAAAATGCAATAATAATAAACATCATTCCTAAGATATCATGATCTGAAGAACCGCCCATACTTCTAAAAATAAAGGAAGGGAGCACTGCTAGGAAAAGAGTACTTACTGCCGCAATTTTCCAATCTAATAATCTTTGAATGAGCAAAAAAAAGAATACTAACATTACAGCAGTTGCAATGATTGGATAGATTATATCTGTGTATTCAATTGTTATACTTGGGATAAAAATATGAAGAAATTTATAGAGATATGCAATAAAGTAGGAAGTAAATGTCCCCAATGTTGATAGATCTCTCCCTAATGGCACAAACCGCGTGTGGTCGACATCAGGTAGCGTCCCATGTTCAGTGATATACTGGGCGTATCTTAACCAGATTGTGGAATCTAGTTCTAGTGAGATATACTTCCCTGTTGTTGGATCTTGTAGATGGTTAATGTCTTGGGATCGGACGTAAATACTTAATAAAATAATAAGTGCTAAAATGCCATATTGAATCCAACTTTTTCTTTCTTTGAGAAATTTCTTAACTGTCTCCTTTCTTTGCTCAATCTCATCCATATCCGCCTTAGTCCGTACACCATTTATATACTTTATTATCGTTTACTCTCCTATTGCGAAATCCTTAAAAGTTTCTTTTATCTCTCATATATTATGTTTTCATCCTCTTTTTTCAAGAAACTCTCTTCTGTTGATCTCCCCTTGCTTCTCGGATATCTTTTTGTTTGGATTCTTTTTTTCTTTCTCTTTCCTGTTTGGATCGCTCTACCGCTTCTTTCCCTCCGCATTCTTTTCTTTCTCTTTCTTCATTTCCTCTTCCTTTTTGGGTTTTGGCTTCTTGTTCGTTTGTTATCCCTACGTCAACAATCTTCTCCATCTTCCCATAAATACCTCAAACTTCTTTTCTTTTTCCTTACGATCGCATTTCTTTTAGAACTTCCTTCACTCTTTTATCCGATTACTTCTATTTCTGATGAGATCTCCAATATCGGTTATGGAATTTATGCTTTTGAAGCAGTTGCGCATGCTGCGGGAAGTTTTCTTCCCCTATTACTTTTCGGATTTCGTTTCTTCGTTGTTCTTTTTACGATTCTTGGGATTTTCATTTATTATCATCAACCTATTCAAGAACGATTGAAGAATATTCTTTCTTCATTCTTATCTTCTCGCCGAAATGTACTCATTCTCTATTTTATTCTTCTCGCGTGTAGCTTTCTTTATTTTTTTGTTTTAAGTTCTTGGCTTTACGGATTCGCAGGAAGCTTCTATGCCACAAAAGATGTTACTCAAAAACTCTTTCGTGTCTCTGGAGGAGTCTTAGCGTTTATTTCTATCTTTCAAGTTCTGTTTTTTGGCCATCAAGAAGCAGGAATGCGTTTCTCATCCCTTCTTTTTTATTTGATTTCTCCGTACTATTTCTATAAACTTGTTTCTTTATTTCGAACCGAGAAGGAAGCTTTTTTTTCAGCACTTCTTCTTTTGTTTGCCCCTGCTTTTTTCTATGCTGGACATCTTGCTTACGCAACAACCGAGTTAGTTTTTATTGTCATCATTTCAAGTTATTTTCTCTTCCGCTATCTCCATGAAAAACAGGATTCACTTGTGTACACCTTATTTTTCTGGCTCGCACTTGGATTTCTTTATGATCGGAAAGCAGCTTTTTTCTTTATCACTGTTCTTCTTTTTGTCCTTTGTGAATTTCTTTTCTTTACGCAAAAGAGAAACATTCATTCTTTCCTTACTATGATTAAACCTTTTTTCTTTGGAACGCTCTTATATGGAATCACAATTCTGCCTTATGTCGCATTACGTCTTTCTAACTTTTTTAATCTTGGACTTGTTGAACCTTCTGCATATCAGATTCACCTTTCTCAACTTTTTAATTCCCATCTTTTTTTCTATGCACAATCTTTTCCTTATTTAGTTTCATCAATTTTTGCTTTTTTGTTAATCCCCGCTGGAATTTTCTCACTTTGGCGTATTTTTCGACACCATGATCGTATTCATCTTTATCTTTTGATTCTTTTTTTCGTACACTACCTTATTTATACCACCTTTAATCTTGTCTCTGTTGCACGTTATTTTATTCCTGTTATTTTTGTCTTTGTCTTTTTGGTTGTTGGTTTTTTCTCTCAGGGCTTATGGTTCTTTTCTAAAAAACTTCTTTATACCCTGTTTGCATTGCTTGTTGTTTTTTTTGTTCTCTCTGACGCCGTCTATAATTATACACATTGGGAAGATCGTTACTTGCCTTTTGATCAACTCTTTTCTTATATCCAAACACAGCTTCCCCCTCATACAAAAATCTTAAAGACGTTACCCCCCTCTCCCTATAATTTTTATATCACCAAACATGGGCTGAACCTTGAAGATTTTGATCCGAATACTTGGGTGGAACCTGCTTCTGCACAAACTCTTCAGAATCTTCATGGGTATATGCTTTCCCATAATCTCACGTATGCTATTTTTCCGTTACCTACCCCTGCTTACGAATATCGATTTTTTTATGAACCTAGTCCTGAAAACGCAACCTGGCTTGATCGATACTCTACTATTGAGAAGGGGGTTGATCCTCAAGTCAATCATGCCGTCATTACACAACTTTATGCTCTCACCTCTGGACCATTTATTAAAGTTGCAGAATTCCATCTAGGGAATAATATCCTCTTTATCTCTTCGATTAATGCGACGTACACATTCTAAGATAGATTTATAATTCTTTCCCTATTCTTTGCCTTTATGGCGAAACCCTTTGTTTCTTTTATTGTGCCTGTCTATAATGAAGAACGTTCCATTGAACGTACTGTTTCTGGTATTCATGCAGCTTTTCGGTTACCTGCTTTACGTTCTTTTCGTTATGAAATCATCGCGGTTGATGATGGAAGTAAGGATCATAGTTATGAAAAAATCTCTCATCTTCCTGGTGTGCGTGCATTACATCATGTTCGTAATCGTGGCTATGGTGCCGCATTAAAAACAGGATTACTTTCTGCAAAAGGAGAATGGATCTTTATTACGGACGCAGATGCAACGTATCCCTTGGAAGATATTCCTCGACTTTTACAAGAAATTGATGGTTTTGATATGGTTGTTGGTGCACGAACTGGTAAACATGTTCATGTCCCGCTTATGCGAAGACCTGCAAAATTCTTTTTGAATAAACTTGCTCGCTATATGACTGGGGCAAATATTCCGGATTTAAATTCTGGTTTCCGTATTTTTAAGAAAGATTTAGCAATGCGTTTTTTCGCATTCTTCCCTGAAGGTTTTTCTTTCACAACAACGATTACGATTGCGTCATTAACGAATAATTATCGTGTTAAATTTATTCCCATTAACTATTTTAAGCGTGAAGGGAAATCATCTATTAAGGCATTTCGTGATTTTTTTGGGTTTACACAATTGATTATTCGTCTTTCCCTTTATTTTAAACCCCTCAATGTTTTTTTACCTGTCAGTTTTGTTTTATTCGGTGTTGGAGCAATTAAGTTACTTGTTGATTATCTTAATGTTAATCATTTTGGATTAGGTGGTGTTTTGCTTATTTTGACTGCAGTCCAAATCGCATTTTTAGGGTTACTTGCAGATTTGATTTTACGAAGAACAAGCGTTTAAATTAATCGCTACTTTTATATGTTCCTCCTTTATTCGACTGGTATGACTAAACTTTCGACATCTTTATCTGTTTTTCACCTTTTGAAAAATTGGTCTGTTTACTTTTTTGATTATTTTTGCTTAATTCGGCGTCCACTCCATTATACCTTACGTAATGGCGTTCACTTTTCTCTTCGTGGAGGGACGACTGATCAGTTTATTTTCACTGAAGTCTGGCTTTATTCTCTTTATCGTCCTGCTCTCGCTTCTCTTCCCCAACAACCTGTTATTGTTGATATTGGTGCTCAAATTGGTTTTTTTTTCTGTTTGGCTTGCTTATTTTATTCCTTCTGCTCAAATCTACTCTTATGAACCATTGCCCTCGAACTTCTCCTTTCTTGAAAAAAATGCGCAGAAAAACTTTCCTGAACGTATTCATCCATCTCAATTCGGTATTGCTTCTTCAAAACGTATTGAGACGCTTTATGAATCCCCTACGAACACTGGTGGACATAGCCTCCTCTCTCATGAGGGACATCCTCTGACAATTTCTTGTGTTAGTCTTCTTGATGTTCTTCGTCAGAATAAACTTTCACATATCGATCTTTTAAAGCTTGATTGTGAGGGAGCAGAATATGATATTCTGCTTAAAAGTCCTCCTTCTCTCTTTAAACGAATTCATGCGATTGTTCTTGAAGAACACCCTTATTTGCTTTCTTCTCCTGTTGATCTGGTTTCTTTTCTTGAACGTAAGGGTTATCGAGTTACTCGATCACCTCATTTAATGTTTGCTCGACGTCCTGCTCTTGTTCGATGAGAAGGTTTTTATACCTCTATCTATTTGCTTGCTTGTGCATGCAATGTGGTCGACGTCCTCTTTATCAATCCAAGGTTTAGTTATGCAGATATTGAAGATGTAGTTGTTGCTCAACCTATTCCTTTACTTGCTTTAGCAGCTTATTTACGTGAGCAAGGTAGATCTGTTGGAGTCATTGATGCTAATGCTGAGCTTCTCTCTCCTGAATCACTTTTGCAACAAGTTCAAGAGGCTCATCCTAAGATTGTTTGTTTGCCAATGGTTACGGTTTTACATGACCCCGTCATGCAACTTGCACATTCAATCCTTAAAAAAATTCCTGGTGTTAAATTAATTTCTGGTGGACCGCATTTCTATAATTTTCCTAAATGGGAGGGCCCTTTTGATGCGATTGTTTATGCGCCTGAAGGGGAACTACCCTTAGCTGGGTTAGCAGATGTTTGGTTAGATGGAAAAGGAGATATTTCTTCTGTTCCCGGTATCGCAACTTCAACTGTAAAAACGGAATTGCCTGCTTTACTTCCAGAAATTGATAAACTTCCTTGGCCTGCGTATGATGTCCTTAAGGGTATGAAAGGTCATTATTTGTATAAACCGTATTCAACGAATGAATATGGGAGAAAATTCGCAAGTGTTTCTTCCTCGCGTGGATGTTGGGGACGTTGTACGTTCTGTTCTAGTGCTGAAGCAATGTCTCGAAAATGGCGTGGGATGTCTGCACAAAATTTATTTAAATTTTTATCCTGGCTCGAAGATGAGTTTGGCTGTACTCACTTTTACTTTCAAGATGATGAATGGTCTGTCAATAAAGATCGTGTTAAAGAATTTTGTCATCTTATTATTGATAATGGCAAAGACTGGTATTGGGAATGTTTAAGTCGAGCAAATGATTTCCAGGGTCCATTTATTCAGAATATTGAACTTATGGCGAAAGCAGGTTGTAAATCTGTTGCTATGGGGGTTGAAGGCGGAACTCAGGAAACGTTAGATAAAATTAAGAAAGATTGTACTTTAGATGATTATCGTCGCGCTGTTGCTGCGTTAAAAAAAGCAGATATTGAAATTCGTGCAAGTTTCATTATGGGCTTTCCTTGGGATACTGAAGCACACATTAGGAAGTCTATTGAATTTGCAAAAGAATTAGATCCTGACATTTGCTATTTCCAAATTTTAGTTCCTTATCCAAATACTCCATTATATAAAGAGATCTTAGAAGCTGGTACGTTAACGATTGAAGCGACCAATTACGCTTCCTGGATTCAACATTCTATTGTTGGAAGTGAACCAATTGTTCGTACTTCACATTTATCAACTGATGATCTGAAACGATTGAATGCTGAAGCCTTTAAGACGATTTTTTATAATCCTCGTTATATTGCCCGTAAGTTAGCAAAATCGTGGAACCGTCCGAAACAGTTATGGCGTTTCAGAAGTATGGGTTGGCAATTGTTAAAACAGATTGTCAAACGTAAGGGATTAACGTTTTCCGTATCAAAAGAATCACTTGCCAAACCAAAAGAACCTGAAAAAGAAGGAATTAAACTCAATTCTGCTTAAGTTTTTGTTCTTGGTACCATTCAATCATTTGTTTGATGCCTTGATCTAATGGGGTTTTTGGATTGTATCCAAGAAGTTGTTTTGCTTTTTTGATATCTGCGTAAGTATGATCCACATCACCTTCTTGTTTTCCCTTTTTTATGATCGTTGCTTTCTTTCCAAGATATTTCTCAATCGTTGAAATGAAATCTTTGAGTTTGACTGGGGTAGAATTTCCTAAATTAATAATCGCGAATTGAATATCCTTTTCTGCTGCTGCAATAACCCCATCAACAATATCTTGAACATATGTCCAATCTCTGCTCGTTTTTCCATCACCGAACATCTCAATAGGTTTATTTTTATCCATCGCTAATGTGAATTTCATTGGGGCCATATCTGGTCTTCCCCGTGGGCCATACACACTAAAAAATCGTAATCCGACTAAGTTTAATCCATAGTTTTTGTGATACGTATGGGCTAGAACCTCTGTTGCTTTTTTCGTTGCAGCATATGGGCTAATTGGGTGATTACAAGGATTATTCTCATTAAAAGGGATTTCTTTTGAATTCCCGTAGACAGAGGATGAGGATGCGAACACAACTTTTTTTATATTATACTTTCTTGCTAATTCAAACATATTAATTGTTCCATCAATATTCGTTTCTTTATACCATACTGGTTTTTCAATTGATGGACGAACGCCTGCTCGTGCTGCAAGATGGATAATTTTACTTATTTTTTCTTGTTTAAAAATTTGTTCTACATCTTCTTTATTTCGGATATCCATTGGGAAGAATTCGAAGTTTGGATTTGAAAGATTTTGCTGAATATTCGCAATTTTTGTTTTTGGAGAATAATAAGGGGTTAAATTATCGACACAGATAACGCGTTTTCTTAAATTTAATAACCGATCACAGACATGTGAACCAATGAATCCCGCACCGCCGGTAACAAGGATTGTTTCCATCCTTCTGCGTATTTCCACAGCATTAATAAAGTTATCTCTTAGAAAGAGTAACAGATCACTAATTTTTAAAACTCAGTAGGGATGTGTACTTCTCGTCTAAAACCTGTTTTTTCTTCCCATTGATTTTAATATTGAGTAAATTAAACATTGTTGTAATGAAACTAATGTTCCAAATAGGTATTCTTTGTTTTTGTAAGACAATAATTGTTTTTTCTGCACTTTCATGACGTTCTTTTAAGTGTTTTTTTGCTAGTTTCAATGCTTCTTCTAGTTCTAATTGGACTTCTTCGAGTTTGAGTTCTTCGATGGGTTGGGTTTCTTCTTGGAACACTGCGTCATTTTTCCCTTCTACCTTAATTCCATCGTTATCTTTGTAACTGTTCATTGTTTTTGTTTCTGGATTATAAAAACCGAATTGCCAGGTAATGTTTTCTAATTCTTTTGTTGACGCCATCACAAAGACATTACAGAGAAATCCTTTTTCTTCTTTGAAGATTGGAGACGTAATAACTTGTTTATAGGATTCTTGAATATCTGTTAACATTGTTTTGTTTTGATTTCTTCGTTGATCTGTTTGATAAATTCTTCTTGTTTCAGATTTTTGACTTTATTATCGCGCGTTCTGATCGCTAGATCTCCTGTTTCTACTTCTTTGTCGCCAATCGTGATTATGTAGGGAACTTTTTGTAATTGGTTATCTCTGACTTTTTTCCCAATGCTTTCTGCTCTGTCGTCTAATTCAACTCTCATGCCTTCTGCTTCTAATACTTCTTTACATTTTTTTGCATAGTCGATATGTCTGTCTGCAATCGTCATTATCACTACTTGAACTGGAGCAAGCCAGGTTGGGAATTTGCCTTCAAAGTGTTCAATTAAAATTCCGATAAAGCGTTCTAAAGAACCTAAGACTGCTCGGTGAATCATAATTGGATTATGTCTTTTTCCATCTTGGCCTTCATAGGTTGCTTCGAATCGTAATGGCATTTGGAAATCTAATTGAATTGTGGCTAATTGATGTGGTCTCCCTAATGCGTCTTTAATTTTGAAATCAATTTTTGGACCATAAAATGCACCATCTCCTGCATTTATTTTGTAAGGAATTTTCTTTTTTTCTAAGGCAGCCGCTAATACTTTTTCTGCTTTGTCCCAGAGTTTTGGATCGCCCATTGCTTGTTCTGGTTTGGTACTTAAGAATGCTTCATATTCAAACTTGAATGTGTCTTTGTAGACAAATTTGACGAAGTCTATGACGTTAAATAATTCTGTTTCTAATTGTTCTGGTGTTACGAAAATATGGCCATCATCTTGGGAGAATCTTCTGACTCTGGTTAATCCGCCTAAGACTCCTCTGAGTTCATTTCTGTGTAATGGGGCGAAATCTGCAATTCTCAATGGTAAATCTTTGTAACTTTTTGTGGATGTTTTGTAAATAAGTAAATGGGATGGGCAGTTCATAGGTTTTAATGAGGCTTCTTTGCCATCCATCTGTAAGACAAACATATTTTCTTTGTAATGTTCCCAATGGCCAGAGGTTTCCCATAAAGATTTGTCGTATAATGTTGGAGTGATCACTTCTTGATACTTTCTCTTTTTGTATTCGCTTCTGATAAAGGTGAGTAATTCATTGTAGATGATTGTTCCTTTGGGGTGGAAGAATGTTGAGCCTGGAGATTCTTCATGGAATGAGAATAAATCTAACTGTTTTCCTAAGACGCGATGATCTCGTTTTTTTGCCTCTTCTAAGAGTTTGAGATACTCATCTAATTCCTTTTTACTTGGGAATGCTGTTCCATAAATTCTTTGCATGCCTTGGTTTTTCGCATCGCCTTTCCAATAGGAAGCGGAAGTTTTCATTAATTTAATCGCGCCAATTTCTTTTGTTGTTTCTACGTGGCCGCCTTTACAGAGATCGATGAAGTCTCCTGTATAATATACTGTTAATTGTTTTTTTTCTTTCGTGAAATCATCTACTAATTCTTTCTTGTAAGGTTCATCTTTGAAGAGTTTTTTCGCTTCTGCGGGTGTGACTTCTTTTCTGACGAATTTGAGATCTTTTTTTCGTAATTCTTCTATTGTTTTTTCTAAGGTAACTAAATCTTCTGGGGTGAACGCGTGTTCGATATCGAAATCATAAAAGAAACCCTCTTCTGTTACTGGTCCAATGCCTAACTTTACTTGAGGAAAATGTTTTTTGACTGCAGCTGCCAATAAATGCGCAGCAGAATGTCGGATTGCATCGAGATCAGCCATCCTTTGAACTTTTTTTGTGAGTATTTAAAATTAACCGCCTGCTGAGCTGTAAAGTTAGTGTTATCTATTTATAAGTGTTTCAACAACTTTTTAAACTTCGGGTTCCTAATGATTTTATGAAAGTTATGAAGGTACCACAATTTAATATGAAACTAAAGTATCTGGCACTCTTGTTGATTGTTGTGGTTTTCATAAGCGGATGTGTTCAACAAACTACAACTCATTCTGGAACAGATCAAGAACAAACAACTGGAGGAAACGAGGATCAGAGTGCGGTTGCAGGCGATCCAGAGACGTGGTCTGGGACGATTACCGGGAGTTATATATTAAGCGAAGACGATCCAGACTCGTTGACCTCATGTTATCCTGGGCAACCAGTCATCAATATCCACGTGATATTCAAGGTGCCACACAGCCTAATCTATGCACTGAAAAATCCGAATATTTTGTGGCTGAGGAGTACAGAGGCGACTTCCAGCAGCGAGGTCACACTGAGCAAAAACTCGGTGAATCCTGGTTGCAAGCTGTACGGTGGCACATCAGGCAGCATACCAGTGCAGGTGGACATCCAGAGCAGTGGCACTCAATTTCATATAAGTAGCATCAACAAAGATAACCTCGCAGCGGGGAGATTCGAGCTCTGGGACTATGGATATGGTCCATCTGACCCCGGACGTAAGACCTACGAGGGCTATTTCATCTCAAGCGAAACAGATATCGCCATAACCTCTGTCTCTGACAGTGCAGTCTCTGGAACATGGAACCTTTCCCCTAGTAGAAATGGAACATTCATATTCACGAAGCAGGCCCAGAGCAGATAAAAAGAGTAACAAGAAGTGTAAGAGTGGTTTCTGTGGGCAGAATGGGGTTTGCGTCCCTTCTTCAGGGTTAAGTTATTGTTACTCAGATGATCGGTACTGTGCATTAAATCAGTTTTGTTATACTCAAAACCATATTTGTGTACAAAAAGATACGCCAAACAATAAGCGTTGCGGTAGTAATAATCAATGTTTGTCTGGACAATGTAATCTATTCACCAATGGAAAATGTGCTACAACATCCTCCGTTCCAGCATTGAATTTTGATGCAATTTATTATGGGGGTAATGGGGATTTAGAAATACGCCAATCTAATCTAAATTTAGCAAGCTGTCAATTTGTGAAGGATTCTTCTGGTTTGCCTATTATGAATAATTGGCCAGATAATGTATTGGTAATAACTCCCTTAAGCCGTGCTGGTGTAACGAGTGCTTCTAATCCCTTTGCTTTCTCTGCCAAACAGATTCAGTTATGGGACGCAAATGCGCAAAAAGAAGCTCTTGGAGAATTTGATATTTGTGTAATTTACAATCATGCAATTAATATTCTTGGCGGTTGTTCTGGGAAATTTAATACCTATGTGAGATGCACCACAGCAGATGGAAGAAGTTATGTCGATACAGCGCAATATGACGCGGGGTGGTAAATCTTAATTTCCTTAGAATTACCTTCCTGATTTTCTTTGTAGTTTTTGTCTATTAATCTTGCCTTTGTTTTGAATCTCTATTTTAAACGTACTCGTGAGATTCAGGATAGAACAGTGTATAGGATAAGATTTATAAACTTCTGAAGAGGTAAAGGGGCATGGCATTTTCAAAGAGAGGTTTGATCATCTTATTCTTACTCCTTTTACCTGCTGTGCATGCTTCCTTAACGATTGATCCTTTTTTTGTTCCTACACGTAATTTGGGAGATCATTTTCTCTTAAGCGGGGCTGTTACGCACGATACTGCGTTACGAGGTCAAGTGCTTTTACGTTTTCTTTGTGAACAAGGAAACTCGACTGCCGCTACACTCTTAGTTGATATTTCACCTGGACAAGCAACACCATTTTCTTCACTCGTTACGATTCCTGATTCTTTATTGGGATCTTGTGTTGTTCGCGCAGATCTTCTTGATCCACAAAGTCAATCTATTGATAATACTTTATCTGATTCTTTTATTGTTACCAATGATTTACGCGGAAGTTTAGAACCTGTTTTACCTTCATATCAACTCAGTGAGAAATTAAATCTGAAAGGTACATTTTCAAAAGCAGATGGTACGAGCGTTCAAGGAAGTGCGTTGATTTATTATAAACGCAATGGCGATACAACTTTCCTTGAAAGCGTTCCTATTGATGCAGGTGTTTTAACGTATACGAAAGATCTTTCTTTATTGCCTCCTGGCACATATACCTTAAGTATTCACGTCAGTGATGCATTTCAAAATAAGCATATCTTCCAAGATTTCGCAAGCTTTTCTTTAGCGAATAGTTTAACCTTATCTGTGCATCCTGATAAAGAAGTGTATAATCCTGGAGACAGTGTTGTTTTACGGGGAAGTGTTCAAGGGAAAACAGGGAATGTTTTAACCAATGTTAAAATTCTTGGTACTGCTTTTGATAAACCCTTAAGTGCTACTCTGCCTTCAAGCAATGATGCATTTACGATCTCCTTTAGCTTACCGAAAGATGTGAAGTCGGGTGACCATCAATTATTTTTAGCTTCGAAAGATGAAAAAGGGAATTATGGAGAATCTTTTGTTACGTATACTGTCCGATCGATTCCAACTACCCTCAAATTAACGTTGAATGGAACTGCATTCTTACCTCAACAAGAAGTTCATTTTACTTTAGATTTACGCGATCAAGCAAGTGATGCCATGTCTGATTCTGTTCTTGTTAGTTTATTTGATCAAGCAGGAACGTTTGAAAAAAGTAAATTAGTCAAAGCTGGAATTGATGATTACTTTGTTTTACCTCCTGGTGGATTACCTGGAAGTTGGAAATTAAAAGCTGATGGATTAGGATTACAAACTGAACAATCATTTAGTATGCAAGATCAACAACTATTAACGACTTCTTTAAATCAAGGCGTTCTTTCTGTCCATAATATTGGGAATGTTCCTTTCAACGGGTACTTTTCTATTAAAGCTGATACGTTAGAACGTGGTGATACTGCTGATCTTGGCTTGAATGAAAGTACAGATTTTACGTTGAATAAATACTTCCCTGCTGGAACGTATACTCTCTTTATTCCTTTAACGAATCAAACGTATCCGAATGTTGAAGTGACTGAACGTACGACTATTTTCAGTGCGTTAAAAGATTCTTTTGATGGTCTCGGTAAATCCTTTGATGGGATTACTGGAAAAGTTACTGCTCGTGTCAGTAGCTCTACGCAAAACCCCAACCGACAACTTGCCTTGTATGGTTTATTAGTTTTAATTTTAGGTGTTTTGGTGTTTATGCTCTGGCATCATCGCAAAGAGAAAACTGTGAACCATGTGTTCCAACAGAATCGTGATCAAGATTATAAAGAAGGACGAAAGATGCTTGCTGAATTGCAACGTCGTGGTATTCGTAAACCTACAGAACGCTTTGGCGTTGCTGATGAGAAAGATGTTCAAGACTTTAAAGATCGTATGAGTACTGCCTATACACAGCATATGCAGAATGAGAAGAAGAATAAAGCTTCAGATGGAGAATATCCCACCTTACGTCCACGACGACCTGTTGCAAGTCCAACCCCCTCACAACCTGTACGCTCTTCTGGATCATCTAGTTCTTCAAGTTCAACGAGTAGTGGTGCAGGAAGTAGTTCTGCTTCTTCTGAAGGCAATATTTTTGATATGTTTAAGTAAGGATTTTGAGAATTTCTTTTAAGATGGTCTGATCTTGTGTCTCGTTGTAATGTCCTTTGCCTTTTTCTATAATAATCTTCGCATTGAGTTCTTCTTTGAAGCGTTGACTATTTGCTTCTTGAGGAACGAAGGGATCATCTTCTGAGAAAATTGCGATGCACTTCTTGATTTTTACTTTTTTGAAGTCGATTAGCGTTTCTAACCAGGGTTTCGCAATCTGTTTTTCTTCTTCTGTTTCAAGATTGAGCGTAAACCAGCCTGCAACGAAGACTGCGCCACCGATTTCTTTGTTCTTTTTTTCTAAAAACCGTAAGATTGTTTGACAGCCTATGCTATGGCCGATGAAATAGGTTTTGGTGTTTAATGTTTTTACTTCTCTTTCTAAAGTTTTCACCCATGCTTTGATTTCTGGAACTGATGGATTGGGCATTTTGAGGATCTTTAGCGTTATTTGTCTCTTTGCAAGCTCTTGTTGTAACCATGGATACCAATCTGCTTCTGGAGAACCATCCCAACGATGGACAAGAATGATTTGTTTCATTTTACTTCTTGATTCTTTTTTCTATATTAAGGTTCGCAACCCTTAAATATTTCTTTTACCTGGTTTGTCTTTATGGATAAAGTTACGATGGAGAAGCTTGAGCGGTACTTTGATGTGACTTCTCGTGCATTGAAAAAAGTGAAGTTTCGTGAAACGATTAAGCTGCCATTGAAGAAGATTGCTCCTGATTTTTACGATATGGCAAAACGTTATTTTGATGATGCAAAACATTTTCGTGAGCAAGGAGATTGGGTTACTGCCTTTGCTGCGTTGAATTATGCCCATGGATGGCTTGATGCTGGTGCACGATTGGGTGTCTTTGATGTTGGTGGAGACTCAGAACTGTTTACGGTGGATGAAGAATGGCAATAATTGTGATGTCTGTTGGTGGCTCGTTGCTCGTTCCCCATTCTATTGATCCTGTTTTTTTGAAATCATTTCAATCCTTGATTTTACAATTACGGAAAAAACATAAAATCGTTTTAGTGACTGGTGGTGGAAAGACTGCGCGTGATTATATTCAGGTTGTTCAGAAATTTACTTCCAATAAAGATTTTGCAAGTTTAGTAGGTATTGAAACAACAAAATTGCATGCTGCTTTGGTTGCAAGTCTCTTTGGGAAATTTCATCTTGTTCCTGACGATTTAGAAGATGTGAAAAAAGATTTACAAAAAGATGGACTTGTTGTTTGTGGTGCTTTAGGATTTCAACCGAAGATGACGAGTGATGGAGATGCTGCTTTGATTGCTGCGTATTTACATGCTGATTTTTTTGTGAATCTGACGAATGTTGCTGGTTTGTTTGATAAAGATCCCCATACATCGAAGCAAGCGAAGTTGATTCGAGAGATTTCCTTTGCTGATTTTTTATCGTTGTCTAAAAAGATTAAGTATCATGCAGGACAGCATTTTGTGCTTGATCAGTCTGCTGCTGAGATTATTAGCCGCAATACTATTTCTACCTATATTCTTGATGGGAAGAAACTGAAAAATATTCTTGCTTGCTTTTCTGGAAAACCCTATGTTGGAACTTTGATTCATGGCTGAACTTATTGTTGTTACTGGGGCTGTTGGGAGCGGGAAGACAACCACTGCGAAACTCCTTGCGAAATTGCTTCGTTGGGATTATTTAGATTTGAATTCTTTACTTTTAAAATATCCTGCTTTAGTAACTGGCTTTGACAAAAAACGTGATTCGAAGATTGTTGATGTGAAGAAGATGAATACTTTGTTAAAAAAAGTTTTTGCTGCTTCGAAACGTTCGATTGTGTTTGATTCCCATTTGAGTCACTATCTTTCTCCATCCTTAGTTGATTTGTGTGTTGTGACGACGTGTTCTTTACCTGTGTTGAAAAAAAGATTACAGAAACGAAAGTACGCTGCTGGAAAAGTTCGAGAGAATCTTGATGCTGCGATCTTTGATGTTTGTCTCGTTGAAGCTTTAGAATCTGGACATGAGCTTGTGCTTGTTGATACTGAACAAGAAGTTAAGAAACAATGCCAAGAGATTCTTCAACTCTATTTTCCAAAACGGCGCTGACGTTGACTATACTCGGTAATACATGCAACGAAATCTTCTTTTTCAAATGCAGGCCAGGTTTTATTTGGTAAGAAAATAATTTCACTGTAGACTGATTGCCAGGTTAAGAATCCACTTAATCGTGATTCAGATGTTCTGATAATTAGATCGGGATCTGAATGGAGATAGAGATTTTTATTAAAGAGTTCTTCATTGATCTCTTCTACTTTGAGTTTTCCTTCTTTGACTTTCTCTGCGATCTTTTTTGTCGCGTCAATGATCTCTGCTCTGCCACTATATGCCATTGCAAAGTTGACAATGTAAGGGGTATTGTTTTTTGTTTTCTCCATTAAATCGATCATTGCATCGTAGACATTTTTTGGGAACATCTGTAATCTGCCAATAATTTGAATTTTGATATTTTTGATCTTTTCTTCTTCTTTTTTTAATTCGGTAAATGCTTTCTCAAATAATTTCATTAAATACTCGAACTCTTCTTTTGGTCTGTCAAAGTTTTCAATGGAGAATGTGTATAGTGTTAACTCTTTAATGCCAATTTCCTTACACCACTCTAATGTTTTTTTGACTTTCTCATACCCTAATTCGTGACCTTTCCATGGTTTCAGCATTAAATGCTTCGCGAACCGTCTATTCCCATCAATGATAATTCCAACGTGTTTTGGAACGTTATTGAGTGTTGGTTCCATGCTTTGCTCTATAACCATATTCTTTAAAAAGGTTCTCTTCTCTTTTTTATCGATGTATACAGACATAATCTCTTTCACTTCTGCTGATGATCTGTCTTCTTTTTTTCGACAGTTAGGGTTTGATCATGTCTTTTCTGTTGAGGTTTTTAAAAAAAGGTTGAAAGTTGTTGAATCAAGTGAGTATGCTGTGTTACGCACTGTTCTTGATCAGAAGAAAGTGCAGGTTATTTTAAACCCTCATTTAGGAAAGAAGAAAGATCATTTGCATTATCGTGATTCTGGATTAAATCAAGTCCTTTGTCATCTCGCTGCAGAGTCTGGTGTTGTTGTTGCGTTTACGTTATCTGCATTACAAACGCCTGAAGAGATTGGACGCGTACGACAGAATTTGATTCTTTGTCGGAAAGCTGGTGTTGCTGTGTATGTGTTTAGTTTCGCTAGCCATCCTTTTGGTATGCGCAGTGTTATTGATTTGCTGAGTTTTTGTAAATTCTTAGGAATGAGCTCGCAGGAAGCGAAAGAAGCCTTGTCGTTTTCTTTTGAAACAAAATCGTAAGCTATATATATAATTTCTTGGTAAGGATTATGTTGAAAAAGAGTTTGGTGATTCTTTGTAGTATTTTTCTTCTCGCTTCAGTTGTTGTTTCTGCAATTCCTTTTTTTGATGGATCTGTCTGGGATTCTTGGTTGAGTGGATATGCTACTCAAAGTCCGGTTAAATGTTCTAGTGATCATGATTGTCTTCGTATCTCTAAAGTTGGCAATGTTTATCTTTGTGGAAAGAAATCTTGGCTTCTTCATCGTGGGACCTGTATCTCCACCGCCTGTGCTACACGTAATGAATGCGAAAATAAATTTGATCCTCCTTCTGATTCTACTTATGAATGGGATTGTGTTTCTAATCCTATTCCGAATAGCCCTCATCCGAGAGTCTGTCAAACTGTGGCCAAACGACTGCCTTTTCCGCAACCAACCCTCTCTCAATTTTCTTGTGAATACTCAAAAGATCTACCCATTGGCATGAGTCTTAATGTGTCTGCGTTTGGTACGACTGTTCGTTCGCCGCAACTTTCCTCTTTTAAAACGGGAACTGTTGTCATTCAAACAGGTTCTGTCTCAAATACTTATCCTTGGCATGAACAATGGGATATTTCTCCCCGATCAGATTCAAGTATTCAAACTGCGCTTTCCAATGGCGATCTTGGGATGGCTAATGAAAATTATGGTTCGAATATTATGTTGCGTGCTCCCTTCAATAGTCTTGGTTATTCAATTGTTTTTGATGCTCCATTAAAGCAAGCGAATTATATTGCTAATGTAACTCCTGGTCAAATTAGAGCTCCAGTTATTCTCAATTTCTTAGGGAAACAACTTATTATTTATGGGGATTATACAACCTCTAGCTCTTTTTTTGCGAACAGTGGAAATATATTTAGTGGACTCCATATAGGAGATAGTGTGACTATTGATAATCATCTTAATCAATGGCGTGCTGCTAACGCATCGACGATATCAAAAGTTACTGTTACTGCAATATCTAGTACGTCTGTTGTAGTTACAGTAGATGGTGTTACACAAACAATCAATGTCGATGATCAACATACATTTCCAACTCCGGAACTTTTTGTTCGTGTTGAAGATTTGGTTTATACTCCTTCAGGATCAAGTTCTCTGACCCTTGTTATTGGTCAAGGTACTATGATCCATCCTCAGGACGGGGATGCATTTATTGGTCAAGATAAAAATAATTCCTTATGGATTTGGAGCTTACGTGACTTGAATACCCCTAATCCTAAGATGGGTATTGTTCTTGGTCAGTCATTGACTTCTTATTCTATTTCAATCCCTGATTACCCTTCTTTACATCCTCCCTATATTGGAGATATGCTCTGTTTACCGTTTAATTATAGTTGCGTCAAACTTGTTCAAGCAACACAAGCAGATCAAGATTTTAGTGGATTTATTGTTCACCCTGCAGTTGTTGATTTGTATAATGCGCCACAACTTTCTCTTTCAAATGGGGTTATCCATTCTACGCCCGGGACACTTTTCCGTTCTTCTGCGCACGTTCTTGATTTGAGTGCTGATCCTTCCTCTCCTCATCGTGGACTTCTTCGTATGAACTTTACACAGCCTGATGGTCAGCCATTATTTACCGATCATATCTATCTTTATGCAAATTCAACTTCAGGATTACAACTTTTCATACATAACATGGCTTTTGTTCAACGTGCTGAAGATACAGGAATTGTTTTCAATACTGTTGATCCCCTCTCTTATTCGGCTAATTTTGATTTTAGTAGCTTTTACCCTCCTAACTTTAGCCCTCTTCTTCGTATTGCCGGAACAGGAAAAACGTTCATGTTAACTAATTCTCAGTATGGGACTACTATTGATGTTGATGTTGCATGGAGTAAACAATTTGGGAAAGGAATGCTGCGTTTGAATCCAACTTGGAATACACCTGGAATTCATAGTTTACAAATTTGGATTCAGAATGATTCTCTTGGTGGACTTACGTATTTGGGACATAGTGTGGGGAATGTAAATATTGCTCATGATTTGAGCTGGATCCTTGTTTCTATTTCATCAACTTATACTATTCTTGATCTTTCTCAATATCAACAGGATGTTCGCGATTATCATGGCATTCTTGTGAATGCTTATGGAAAAAGCGCTTCAAGCGATACACTTCGATTTAGTATTCCTCCGATCCTTTCGCAATATCGTGTGACAACTTGTTTTGGGAAACCGCTTTCTCAATCAACTGCTCAAGAGTGTACTCCTAATGACCATCGTGTGATCTGTAAGAATATTGCTGGTGGTGATCCACGATTTCCTGGGGATGGGCAAATTTGTTGTGGAGATCAATATCGACAATATGGCAATGGTGGTGTTTGTGATAATAAACCCGACGGTGTCTGGGTCGACTTCCAACCTACTGCTTCCTGTTAACACAATATTTATAAATTCTTAACTCTCTTTTATCTTGGAACGAAAAATACTTTTGTTATTTATTTCTTCCATTCACCATGAACGGAAAACCACTCAAACAAAAACCCATCTCACCAAGTTTAAAAGAAAAGAGACGTTATGTTGTGTTTGAAATTCAATCGTTCTCTCCCTTAACTCTTCAAGATACACAACAATTTATCGTCGCAATGTACCGAGATCTTTTTGGCATGTATGGATTAGCGCAAGCAGGTTTGCAATTTCTTTCAGACTGGAAAAACCAAAAAGGGATTGTTCGCGTTTCCACCAAATCCTTACATCTTTTACAAGCTACATTTGTGCACGCCCAAACCTTTAAGAACTCCCCGTGTTTCATTAGAACCGTTGGAGTCAGTGGGCTCCTCAATAAAGCTCGTCAAAACTATTTGGAGGTGTTATAGATGCAGCAACAAACTATTAATCATCAGATGATGGGGTACGATCGCAGTAGTACCATGTTTAGTCCCGATGGACGATTATTACAGGTCGAATATGCAAAAAAAGCAGTTCGTCAAGGAACAACTTCTATTGGTGTTGTGTGTAAGGATGGTGTTTTACTTTTAGCTGATAAACGTATTATTGAAAAATTAATTATTGGGGATAGTATTGAGAAAGTTTTCCAAGTCGATGATCACATTGGTGCTTGCGCTACTGGGTTCTTAATGGATGGACGAGTTTTGATTGAACGCGCTCAATTGATCGCACAACAATCTCGTATTTCGTATGATAGCCCAATGGATGTTTTATCTCTTGTGAAAGAAATTGCAAATATGAAACAAGCATTTACACAATATGGTGGCGCACGTCCTTGGGGTGTTTCGTTATTATTTGCAGGTATTGATGATGAAGGTCCGCAACTCTATTTGACTGATGTGACGGGCATTTATTTCCAGTACAAAGCAACTGCTGTTGGTGAAGCTGAAACTGAGTTAAAAGAAATCTTAGAAGCAGAATATACTGACGACATTACGATTGAACAAGCTATCAAACTTTGTGTCAACGCTTTAAAGAAGATTTTCGGAAAAGAGTTTGACATTGAACGTATTGATGGTGCTGTTGTAAAATCGACTGATCGGTTGTTCAAACGCGTTACGAAAGATTACTTCCGTAAATTGGTGAAGAAGTAATGGCTGCAGAAAAACCTACGGTTGTGAAGTATAAGAAAGGTGGTAAGACGTTTGAAGTTCTTGTCCATCTTGACGCTGCACAATCTTGGCGATCTGGAAAAAAAGTTGATTTTGAGAGTGAAGTCTGGGCATTAGACGCTGTTTTTGAAAACGCAAGTAAAGGAAAACGCGCTTCTGCACAAGAATTAGAAATGACCTTTCAAACCGATGATCTTTCTGCGATTGCGCAACAGATTGTGAAAGAAGGACAGCTCCCTGTTACTGAAGCAATGATGCGTCAAGCTGTTGATCAGAAACGAAAACAAGTGATTGAATTAGTTCATAAATATACTGTTGATCCGACGACGGGAAAACCACATTCTGTCAGTCTTATTGAGACGGCGTTTAATGAATTAAAATTAAAGTTAGATGATCGTAAACCTGCAGAAGCACAGATTGATCTTGTGTTGAAAGCGTTACGTCCCAAATTACCTTTGAAATATGAGGTTCGTGAGCTTGTTGTTCGCTTAGGGCATCAATACGCATCTCGCGCGTTACCAATTTTAAAGCAATATTGTAAGATTCTCCAACAAAGTTGGGAAGCTGATGGCGGTTTACATGCTACCTTAGAAATCCCTGCTGGCGCTCAAGAACAATTAGAGATAGCTTTAAATAACCTGACACATGGCGATCTTGATCTACGAATAATAACAAAACGATAATATGGGGCTTTTAGTTCAAGATAAAGACATTGTTGTGCCAGGTCAAGAATTGGCCGAAGGCATGGATTACCTTCCTTCTACTGATGTTCTTCGAGAAAAAGATAAATTAGTCTCGATGAAGGTTGGTCTTGTTTCTATTAATAATCGATTTGTTAAGGTTGTGTCTCTTTCTGGTAAATATTTACCTAAACGGGAAGATATTGTCATTGGAAGAGTTTCTAGTATTGGCTTAAGTGGTTGGCGCGTTGATTTTGGTTGGCCTTTTGAAGCAAATATTTCTGTTCGTGATGCTGTCGCAGAATTCATTGAGAAAACTGCTGATCTTTCCAAATACTTCGCTATTGGAGATTGGGTCTTAGCACAAATTACCAACGTCGCTGGTGGCGGAAAAATTATTGATTTATCCATGCGTGGTCCAAGCGTTCGTAAACTTGGCCCTGGACGATTACTTCGCGTTACATCTGCAAAAGTTCCTCGTGTTATTGGAAAACAAGGAAGTATGATCTCTCTTATCAAAGATGCAACCCAATGTAAAATTTCTGTTGGGCAAAATGGTTTCGTTTGGCTCAGCGGTGAAGATCCTGCTATGGAAGCTATTGCTGTTCACGCTATTGAAAAGATTGAAGCAGAAAGTCATATTTCCGGATTAACAGATCGCATGAAAGCATTTCTCGATGCTGCGGTTGGAGTCAAAGCATAATGGTGTACACACAACGATTTGATGGAAGAAAATTCGATGAATGTCGACCAATGTCAGCGAAAGTTGGCGTTGTTGAACGTGCAACAGGAAGTGCGATGTTCCGTATTGGAAAAACGTATGCTGTCGCTGCTGTGTATGGTCCTCGTGGATTTTATCCTCAGGCATTAGCAAATCCTACTCGTGGCGTTTTACGTTGTAATTATAATATGATGGCTTTTTCTGGTGCTGGTGAACGTGTTCGCCCTGGCCCTAGTAGACGAAGCAAAGAAATTTCTTTGGTGACAGAAAAAGCACTCGCTCCTGTTCTTGATTTAACTGGTTTTCCTGGAACTGTTGTTGATGTTTTCATTGAACTTATTCAAACTGATGCAGGTACAAGATGTGCTGGTATTTGCGCTGCTGCAATGGCTCTCGCTGATGCAGGAATTCCGATGAAAGATCTTGTTTCTTCTGTTGCTGTGGGAAGAATTGGTGGCAAAATTGTTTTAGATCTTTCAAAAGAAGAAGAAGATCATCCTGAAGGCGCTACAGATGTCGCTGTTGCGATGTCGACGCGCATGAACACGATTAATTTACTCCAAATGGATGGAGAGATTAGTGCTGAAGAATTAAAAGAAGCATTAGTTCTTGTCAAAAAAGGTTGTGAACAAATTAAACAAGTTCAGATTAAAGCATTGCGTGAAAAATATCAGCAGGAAGCTAAACATGAATAATCCTTTACGTGAACATATTCTCGCTACTTTTGCAAAAGACGTTCGTTATGATGGTCGTAAGTTTGATCAATATCGTCCTATTGAAATTGAATATAAGATTTCTTCAAAAAGTGCAGAAGGTTCTGCTCGTGTGAAGATCGGTAAAACAGAAGTTGTTGCCGGTGTTAAATTAGAAATTGGCGAACCGTATGCTGATCGACCAAATGAAGGAACATTAATGGTTAATGCAGAATTATTACCTATGTCCAGTCCTGAATATGAATCTGGTCCACCTGGTTTTGATGCGATTGAACTCTCACGAGTTGTTGATCGTGTCTTGCGTGAAGGTGCAGCTCTTGATTTTGAAAAACTCTGTATTGAACCTGGTAAAAAAATGTGGATTGTTCTTGTTGATATTTATCCTATTAACGATGCAGGAAACTTATTTGATGCTGCTTTACTCGCTGCGTTAGCTGCATTGAAAGATGCTCGTTTCCCTAAAGTTGAAGATGGAAATGTTGTTTACGGACATCCAACGACAACTCCTTTACCAATGAAACATCTTCCTTTATCGTGTACGATTTTGAAAATCGGCGATAAATTCGTTGTTGATCCTACTGATGTTGAACGTGACTTTGAAGATGCTCGTTTGACTGTTGGTACCCTTGATAATGGTATGATCTGCGCTTTACAAAAAGGTGGAGAAACGGGGTTAACTCCTGAAGAAGTTGCTCAGATGGTTACTCTCGCACAACAGAAAACAAAAGAACTTCGGGGGTTATTTCGATGAAATACACTAAATACGAACGAGCTCGTTTGATTGGTGCTCGCGCATTACAACTTTCTATGGGTGCACCTTTATTACTCGCCTTTACTGAAGCTGATTTTGAGCGTATGCGCTATAGTCCTATTGAAATCGCAAAACTTGAATTAGAGAAAGGTATTTTACCTATTTCTATTCGACGACCTATGCCGCAAAAGACGGCGTAACTAGCTATGCAGATTCATTCTGTTTCTTTTTCTCGTGGATTTCTTTTTTTTACTTCTCCTCATTTGAAGGTTGAGACGAGTGAAGGCGTTGGAACGTGTTATCTTCGTTCTGTTGCTCCTGATGTTCTTGATGTCTTGAATAAGCGATTGCAGGGTTTTGTTTTTGAAACGAAAGAAGATTTTCAGAAATTGTTTGATCTTGTTGGAGAGGTAGATGTAACTGTCTATCTCGCGTTAGAAGCTGCAATTCTCGATATCTTTCCTGGAAAGCTTTCTCTCTTTGGTTCTGCGAAAAGTATGCCGCGACCGATTACCTCTGTTTTGAAAAAATCTTCTGGTATTCCTGAGTTTTTTGTATTATCCCTTGAAGCGAACGATTTTTCTAAGGCTGTTTTAGCGAATGAACTTGTTGTGCATCATTTCCAGAAAAGAAAATTTATTGCTGATGTTCCTGATGACCTTGTCTTTCAAGCCTTACAAGAAATTTTAAATGAAGTGCATTTGCATTTTGATTTTCCATTGCATCTTGGTGTTCGATTAACTGGTTGTTCCTTTTCTGAAAAAACTGTTGTTGATCTTGTGAAAAAGCATTCTCTTGTTTATATTTTAGATCCATTGCCCTTTTCCGATAAAGAAGGATATCAACGATTAGTATCTACATTGACGAATGATTGTTTCTTAGGTGTTTCTGCAGTAACTTATTTTAATCCTTTAACGCCAGAATCTTTTGTTTCTGTTATGGAACCACAATTGGTTAATTCTGTTCTCCTTTCTTGGAAACCATATGTGCAAATGGCTCCGTTGCTTCTTGCTGCTCGTGAATTGAATACATTCGTTGAAGGAAGAGTTGGCATTGCGCCGTTTGTTGTTGGTTTAGGAATTCCGATGATTCATCTTTCTTTAGAACATAAAAAAGAATATCACGCAATCGTTTCTTCGTTTGAGAAAATCTCTACTTCTTTGAAGAAGATTTAATTTTTCTCATGCGCTGCCTCTTTATTTTGTAACCGACACCTTTTGCAAAAGTATTTAAATAACTACATTCAGTCTCTCATAAAACAAGAGGGGTGCATCACAATTTTTAAAAATACTAAAAAGGGAGAAAAATTATTTTTCTTTTTCACTGTCACCTTCGTTCTTTTTTTGGCATTGCTTCTCGTTAGTCTTGGAGATGATTTCACTTCTGTTGTAAGGGGGTATAATACTACTCTCAACCCAAATCCTGTTGGTTCTTTGCAAACTCATGGATTTTTTAGTGGTCGTGTTAACCTTAATATTTCGATTGCATTGAATGGAACAGAATCTACTAATAATATCACGAATGTTACTTTTATCTTTACTAATCAATCCTTTGCAGCAGCGACGAACTTCACTTTTAATAATAATACTTACACCACCCCAGGGTTTACTACTGGTCTGCGTACCTTCAGCAATGGAACAACAACTTCCGGATTTAGTCCCAACTTTACCATTGATACGACTACCCTCCTTGATGGAATCTTTAATATCACTATTAATATCACTAATACTTCAGGAACAGGTCTTGCGAATACAACATTCCTCTTCAATGTTACTATTGATAACACGAATCCAAAGATTGGTGTTCGGGTGGTTACTCCGGGGAATATTACCGCGAATGCTACAAGTTTAGTTATTAACGTTTCTTTAACAGAATTGAATCTTGGGAATCGTTCTGGGAATGTCAGTTTGCAGATTCTTCGAACTAATGGGGTTGGCACACCCGTATCCGTCTTAACAACGATTAATATGACTATTGAAACACCTGCAGCACTTTTGGGGGGGGCAGATCAAAATGTCAGTTTTAACCTTACTGATTACATTAATGGCCTTGCTGCAACTAATGCCGGGAATAATACCCGTTATTACATTAATATTAGTGTCAAGGATCTTGCAGGAAATGTCAATGTTTCTGATCGTCCATTCATTGTGATCTTAGATAATATTGTTCCACAAGTGAATTTCTCCCTTGATACTCCATCAAATGGTTCGATTGTTAGAAACAATGCGACGTCCACACTTTCGATTAACTATTCTTTGGTTGAGGCTAGTCCTGCTAATGTGACGTTTACCCTTTACAACGCTACCTTTAGTAATGTAAGTCTATTCTCGTTGGGAGTTACACCGAATCTGACGATTGTTGGATTGACGTTCAATACTACGAATCAATTGAATCCACGTAGTATTTACTTTGCTCGGATTAATGTGACTGATGCTGTTTCGTTGAATAATATTACAGAAACACGGACTTATTTCTGGGATACGTTTGGTCCTTTCCAACAGAATTCTCCTCTGGATAGCCAACGTTTGAATGGAAGTGTCCCCTTTAACATTACTGCGGATGATTTCTTAAATATTCAGAATATTACTCTTACTTTCTGGAATGGAACGACGAATGTTTCTATACAAGGACCTTTCTCTGCATTGAACATTACGGGAAGAACGACTTTTGGTGCTAATGGTACGGGAAGTAATCTGAGTATCGATACAAGCTTTTTTGCTGATGGGTGGTATAATGTTACTATTAATGGAACGAATCTCACTGGTGGAAATATTGCTTTGAATGTTACCTTCTTGCAGAATGTCATGGTTACTAATCGTCCTCTTCAAGTCGGTGTGAATGCCCCTACAAGTTCTCAAGTTGCGCGTTTCAATAGTACCATTTTCTTTAACATTACTGCTGATGATTTCTTACAAATTCAAAATATTACTCTCATGTTCTGGAATAGTAGTCCACAAGTCAATTTGACCATTGGCCCATTCTCCTCAATTAATACCACCAGTGCGCTCTCTTCAGCGATTCGTCTTTTCTTTGGTTCAAATGGCACTGGATCGAACTTTAGTGTTGATACAAGCCAGTTTAAGGATGGCTACTACAATGTAAGTATTTTGAATGCGACGAATGTGACTGGTGGATCTGTTATAGGAATTAATACGATTGGTATCAATTCTACATTTATCACGACGATTCTTTTTGTCAATAGCTTTATGCAACAAAGTACCCCTGTTGATCGACAGCGTGTGAATGGAACGACCCCATTTAACATTACTGCGGATGATTTCTTACAAATCCAAAATATTACTCTCACGTTCTGGAATGGAACGACGAATGTTTCTATACAAGGACCTTTCTCTGCATTGAATATTACTGGTGGATCTGTTTATAGTTTCAATGGAACTGGAAGTAATTTGAGTATTGATACCACTGCTTTCGCCGATGGATGGTATAATGTTACACTTAATGCAACAAATATTACTGGATTTAGTATCCTTGTCAATGTTTCTTTCTTCCAGAACTTAATGGTAGTCAATCATCCATTCCAACAAGTTCTTCCTGTTGATCGACAGCGTGTGAATGGAACGACCCCATTTAATCTCACCTTTGATGATTTCTTACAAATCCAAAATGTTACGTTTACTTTCTGGAATGGAAGTCCGCAAGTCAATTTAAGTATTGGTCCGTTCGCTGCGATGAATACGAGTGCAAACACATCAACTAGTCGCTTATTCTTTGGTTCCAATGGAACGGCACCTTCTAACTTTAGCATTAATACCGCCGCATTTAAGGATGGATATTATAATGTGACTGTTAATGGGACCAATGTGACAGGTGGGCTCGTGATTACGAATTATACGTTTTTCAATAATCTTGTTTTGATTAATCGTCCATTCCAAGAGTTTGTTCCCTTTGCAGATGGTTCTTTTGCTGCGAAGAATTTAACTGTTAATCTCAGTGTTGATGATTTCTTACAAATCCAAAATATTACGCTTACGTTTTGGAATAGTAGTCCCCAAGTCAATCTTACCTTAGGTCCGTTCTCCGCACTGAATGCAAGCGCGCTCACTCCAAGCGCACGACTCTTCTTTGGTTCCAATGGAACAAATAATACTGGTTTTGTTTTAGACACCAATCTTTTCAAAGATGGGACCTATAATGTTACGATCAATGGAACGAATGTGTCGGGCGGATTAGCTGTCGTGAATTATACGTTCCTCCTCAACTTTAGCATTGATAATACCTTCCCTAAGATCGGTGTTCGGGTTGTTACTCCGGGAAATATTACCGCGAATGCATCAAATCTTGTCATCAATCTCTCCTTAACTGAAACGAATTTGGGAAATCGTGGAGGGAATGTTACTATCTATTTAATTCGACTCAATGGAAGTGATGTTCCTGGAGAAATTCTGAATACTTCAACGATGACTATTGAAAGTACAAGCACTGCAGGGGCAGATATTAATCTCAGTATTAATTTTACGCAATATATCAACGGTGCGCTTGCCAATAATACGGCGAACAATACCAAGTATTACATTAATATCAGTGTCATGGATCTTGCAGGAAATGTCAATGTTTCTGATAGGCCCTTCATTGTGATTTTAGATAATCTTGTGCCACAAATTGATTATTCAACAGATAATGTTGGCAACGGAACATCTTTACGTGGGAATTTTGTCATTAATTACAGTCTTCTTGAAGCGAATCCTGTGAATGTCACGTTTACTCTTTACAATGATACGTTTAGTAATGTTACGCTTTTACCTTTAGGCACATCCCCAAACAAAACTCTTGCTTTTATGAATTATAGTGCAAGTTCACAGCTGAAGTCTGTTGGGGCTTATTATGTTCGGATTAATGTGACTGATGCTGTGCTTTTGAATAATCTTACTACAACTCGTACCTATTATTGGGATACCAGTCCACCCTCTCCCAATGTTCAAACATCTTCTGCATTTAATACGTTTAACGCTGGAGAAACAACAACGATTACGTGCGCTACCTCTGATGTCGAAGCATTAAATCGACCTGTTCGTACTATAATATTAAACTTAACCGATGGTACTTCATTATGTACTGCGACGAATACGACTGCCTGTAGTGCAACATATACCCCCACAGCATCAGGAACAAAAACTGCGTACTGTCACACTGTTGATCTTGCAGGGAATGTTGCGTTTACAACACTTGTGATTACGATTAATCCAGCAGCAACAGGTTCTGGTGGTGGCGGTGGTGGCGGTGGTGGTGGCTCTGCAAGTTATACTGGTGTAAGTGCAGGTGCTGAAAATACTTACACGCTGGGAAGTACGAGTGTTGGTGTGGATACTGTAACGTTTACGACGAATACAAACGTAGATACTGCAAAAGTGACTGTTAAGGGCTTGACTGCTCCGAGTGGTGGAGCCTCTGCACCATCGAGTCCTGTTTACAAATACTTTGAAGTCAACAAAGTTGGTTTTGATAATACTCAAGTTGCAACGTCGAGTATTGTCTTTACTGTCAGTAAAGTGTGGTTAGATAGTCAGAAAATTTCCAAAGATCAAGTTGTCTTGCTTAAGTATGATACTAACTGGAAAGAACTAAGTACCCATTATGTCAAAACTCTTGGAGATACTCTTTACTTTGAAGCTGCGACGCAAGGCTTTAGCTTATTCGCAATTTCTGGCAAGGGTTCTTCTTCGACTCCTGTTTCTAATGTTTCTTCCGTTGTCTCTGAAACTCCTGTTTCTAATGAATCCTCCCCTGTTATCGGAACGACTGTTGTTTCTCCGCGTTCTTCGAGAACCTGGCTTTGGGTTGTTGTTGTGCTTGTCGTTGTCGTTGCCATCGTCGTTGTGATGATGAAGAAACGTGGTGAAAAATCTGAGTGGAGTCATCGTCCACGTTAATTTTTTCTGACGCTCATTTTTGCTTTAGAACTATCTTACAACAATGGAAGTAATATCTTCTTCTTTCGACAAGATTGTTCCGTTATTAAAGAAAACTACAATTTAATCTTTCTTCTCAACGACTTGGTATTCGTCTTCGTAAACTATCTTTTTTAATTTATTATACTCTACTTTTTCGAGTTTGATCTCTTCAAGATATTTCTTATGGGATAAAAGTAATGTCTTTTCGTATTTCTCTTTTCCTTTTTTCGTTAGATAAAATCTATATTCTCCTTTAGGTAAACTTGGTTTTGGAAGCCATTTCTTTGCTTCGAGAACTTCTTCTACTAATTTATTTGGTAATAATCTTTTTCCCGCAGAAAATATTCCTTCTCCTTTCGTGGTGTAGCGATACATTATTTTCATCTGATCTTCTTGTTCCTTTTCTGAAAAAACTCTCTGATTCATGTTCTCTTGGAAAAACTTCATTTACCGCAACATTTATAAATAAAGATTCGTCTAGATCTTTCAATATATATTATCCAAAAGGAGGTGCTTTAGTGGTTTTGGAAGCTTTAGGAAAAACAGGATTATTAATTCTTGATCCGTTGTATAAGTTATGGTATAGTTTGGTGGGTATTATTCCCAGTTTAATTTTAGCCATCTTAATTGGTGTTTTAGGATATGCAGTTGCGTATCTTGTTGGATATCTTGTCCGCTATGGTTTAGAAAAATTAGTGGGCAAACAACTTCGTGAAGCACATTTAATGAAGACTGTTGGTCATACAGACTTTCCAGCGTTAGTTGGTGAGTTGTTGAAATGGTTCGTCTTTATTATTTTCTTACAAGTTGCTGTTGATGTTCTTAACTTGAATACACTCTCTGCGTTACTTGACACTTTTGTGCGATGGTTGCCAAACGTGCTTGTTGCAATTATCATCTTCTTTACAGGTGTTGCACTTGCGCACTATATCGACTTAAAAATTCGTGAGCATACTAAGATGAAGGGTATGATGCTTATTAGTGGCATTATTAAAACCGTCATCTTATTTTTGGTTGTGCTTATTGGATTGAAGCAGATTGGAGTCAATGTTGATATCCTTCAGAATACGTTCCTCTTAATTGTAGGCGCGTTTGCTTTAGGGATTGCATTAGCTTTAGGAATCGGCTTAGGTCTCGGCTTAAGAAATGAAGCAGAAGATGTTGTAGCGAAATTACGCAAAAACATCTAATTTTTTCTTTTTTTCTTTTTTCATAATCTTTATAAACTTCTTAGATTCTATTTTCTTATGTTCAAAAAGAGTTTGGTGATTCTTTGTAGTATTTTTCTTCTCACTTCCGTTGTTGTTTCTGCTTTACCTTTTTTTGATGGATCTGTTTGGGATAACTGGATCTCTGGTTTTCAGACAAAATCTTCTTCATCTTGTGATATTACTCCAAGTCCTGCAATCGTCGACATCAATAATGATTATGGTCAAAACCCTGGAAGAGTTACTGTCTTTGGTTCTGCTGATGGCAAGTTCAATGAAAACACCAAAGTTGAAATCAATTGTAATGTTGATAGTATACTGCCTGGCGCAAATGAAAATATTGTTGCCGCAAAAGTTACTCCTTCAACGAGTCAACTATCTTATTCTGGTTACTGTACGTACAAGACTTCAAGTCAAGATCTTGATTATAAGGTTGGAGTTACCATCTCATTAGATGATGTTGTTTGCAGTGGAGGTTTTTGCTATAGTAAGATTACCTGTAATCAAGGATCTGTTGATTATGCAAAGGTGACTGTTAAATCATCTACAAAAGTTGCTGTGACTCCGACACAAGAATGTGGTTTGGAAAATCAAAAACCCTGTACAACCTGCCCAACAGGTAAAACTTGCAATAATGGCTGTCTTCCGCCCTATGTTATAAATGAAAAAGGTTGCGGTCGATGCCCATCTGGAACTATTTTCGTGGATGGAATTTGTAGCGTTTGTAGTGGAGGAGAGGGAGAATTTGTATGTAGTGACCGGGTTTGCAATAAGGGATTGGCAATTAACGCTGATGGCATATGCGAAAAGTCACCCTGTGGCATGGATGGTCAAAAGATATGTACTACCTGCGTTGAATCATCCAATTGTTATTATGGTTGCTATGCACCCTATACGAGTACAGGGAATGGGGGAATTTGTCGTCCATGTTCTTCAGATAGAATATATACTGCGAAGGGATACTGTGTTCTATGTGGGTTGGAAAATCAAAAAGTGTGTAGCGATGGAACATGTAAAACTGGATTCGTACCAAAAAATGGTCAATGTGTTCAAAAGGAAAGTGAACATAAGGTTTTACCAGAAGTTTCGAAAGATCAAAAAGAAATCCGATTTGCATTGGATTGGAAGTGGAGTTTGATTGGTGTTCCTTATGGAGAAATTTCTAGCGAAGACCATTCATGTGTTTCAAAAATTTATTGGTATGATCCAAAGATAAATGCGTTTATGACTGTTACTGATTTGAAAGATAAGAAATTGATTGGAAAAGGTTTGTGGGCAAAAAGGGTAGGTCAACGAAGTACCGACGGAGACTGTATCATAAAATATACTGGAAAATTTTTAACATCACAGACCATTGAATTGAAGAAAGGCTGGAACTTGATCAGTGTTCAAACTGAACGCGGGATGGATACTACAAAGTCAAGCTGCACTATCTTGAAAGGTCCATTTACCTACAGTGGATTCATTGAAAATGGAAAACCACAGGGTTACTATAAACGAGATTACTTAAATCCAGGGATTGGATATTTTATCAACGTTGCGGATGATTGTAAACTCAGTAATGAAGAAAAGGAAGAAGCTCCCCCTGCGCTTCCAGCATGAATACTATGATGAACCATTCTCATTTTAAAAAAACATTTTCGATTTTGGTTATTTTATCAATTCTCATGACTGTTCTCCTTGTTGGATGTGAAAAACAAAATACTAGATCTACTACGGATCAACCCCCCGCGCTTCCTACAGGTGATACTGAGCAACCACCTGCTTTTCCTACTGATGTTCAAGAAAATCCAACTTCATCAAATAATGATTGTGGATATTTTATGATTGATTGCAACAAAAGTACAAATACTGTTAAAAATACTTCTCCAGATCAGCCACCTCTCCTTCCTTCTGATTTATCTCAACCTGGGCTCACTTCAACTACTACTTCTAAAGAATTCGTCGGGGTATGGCGGCAATTTTCCTCACGGATGTTCTATGATTCAGGTGGTGGCGGTGCATTGGGAACTCCAAGTGGGGTCTCTCTTGAGTTAACTAGCGATGGAATATGGAAGTTTAGTAGTTCTACAGGGAAATGGCATGTCGAAACAATTCAAGATGCGGATTGGAAGAAATGGGGTTCTGAACCTTATGGGCCTACACGAAAAATGGTTTTGGATGGTTGGAACAAGGATGTCGCAGATGGACCTATTGAAGAATCAAATGGAAATGTTGATTTCTTTTGGGTTATGTATCGGGTAGGGCCACCAACAGTTGGTTCTCCCGGACAAGTCCAAGTAAAATATGGACATGCTTCATAAAATTGATTCGTCTCATTCTTCTCGGAAATCTTTATAAACTCCTTCTTGTTCCCATTTTGATCACCAATGTTTTGGTTTGAGTCCAAAACAGTGCTTGCTGAGGTAAGAAAAACGCAAGTTGATTCTTGAGTACCTTACCAGGAGAACTTAGCATGACAGAACAGACAACAAGTTTAATTCCGGTTGACGATTATTTAAAAGTTGGATTACATATTGGAACGAAATTTAGAACACGAGCAATGGCTCCGTTTATTTTTAAAGTTCGCAATGATGGGTTAGCTGTTTTGAATGTTCAGAAAGTTGATGAACGCATTGCGGTTGCTGCAAAATTCTTAGCACGTTATGCTCCGCAAGATATTCTTGTGGTTTGTCGACGAGAAAATGGGTGGCATTCTGTTTCCATGTTTGCAAAATTCACAGGTATTCGTACGTTTACCGGACGATATCCGCCTGGCATTTTAACGAACTCAAAATTGGAAAATTTCCTTGAGGTGAAGTTGATTTTAGTGACTGATCCTTTCCCCGATAAGAATCTTGTTGAAGATGCAGCGAAAATTGGTATTCCTGTTATCGCCTTATGTGATACGAACAATGAAATTAATAACGTTGATCTTGTTGTTCCGTGTAATAATAAAGGTAAGAAGAGCTTAGGATTGCTTTTCTGGGCATTGACACGTGAGTATATTACCACACGTGGACTGTTACCTGCAGGTGGATTCACTGCAACTCTTGATGATTTCGCTCCTGACTAGGGGCAATTTTTTCTTTTTCTTACGGAAGGTTTATATATTTTCTATTATTCACTCCGTTTGCGTTCCCTATGGTTCTCGACGAAAAAATGACTGTTATGCAGGTTCGTCAAAACTATTCTATTGTTTATCAGTTTAAGCCGGTGTTAAAACTTGAGAAGAACGATGTTAAAACACAAAAAGATTTTGTGAAATATTTGAAGGGATTAACAACAAATTGGAAATCTGGTGATTATTTCTTTAAAGCTCCCCAAGGAACGTTCGCTTACTTTAATTTAGATAGCGGTAAGATTAAACTTGCGAAGAAATCTCGTCTTGGTAAGGAATATCTTTGTTGGCAATACTTTTTAGGTTCTGATATGAAGAAGGGTAAGAAATAATCTCTTCTTGACGAAACCTTTAAATAATTCAATCTGTCTTCTCGATCTCTATGCGCATCCAAAGAGGTTTGGTTTTTCTTATTCTGTTGTTAATTTCAGTACCTTCTCTTTTCGCTATTAGTCTCAGTAGTGTCACTTCTCCTAATTCCAATAGTTATTTCAAAACAAGTTTTCCGATTAGTATTATTACGAGTAATGATGATCTTTTGAGTGCAAATTTTTTCTTACAAAACTCCACGAGCTCTGTTTCTTTAGGAACTGATGCGAATAATACCCCTACTGATACACAGTTCACGTTGAACGCTGCTCCTTCAGGATTAGCAGATGGGGTTTATTCTTTATTGGTTAATTTAACGAATGCGAATGGAGATAGTGCAACGCCAACGCTGGCAACGAATCTTATTTTTGATACAACTACTCCGCAAGTTTCTTATGCATTACCTACTCCTGCAAATAATGCTGTTTCCAATCAAAATTTGTTAACGATTACTCTTACTGTTCAAGAATCGAATGAAGCAAGCGTTGCTTTTGTCCTTGTTTCTCCTTCGAATACAACTGTTGTTTCCACTCCTGCTGGAACACGCAGTAATACATTCGCTGGATTAAATGGAAATGCTGTTTATTCTTATTATGTGAATGTTACTGATAAATCTGGCAATAGTGCTCTTACTGAAACACGCCAATTAACATTAGATACGACTGCTCCTGTTGTTGGAGTTGGGAATATTCCTTCTGGATATCTTACTTCAAACTTTAGTGTTCAGGCAACTGTTACTGACTTAAGTGCAATTAGTCAAGTTTCTTATCGTTTTGAAAATAGTTCAACGAATCTTGCTTGGATCTCTTTAACTAATTCTACGTCAACGCTTTGGAATGGGACTGCAGACTTTACCAGTTTGAAAGATGGAAATTACACTTTACGTTTCAATGCAAGTGATACATTAGGTAATACGGTTTCAAATGTTACGGTAAGTAATCTCTTCAAAGATTTTACTGTTCCAAAACTTGTTGATCCTGTTCTTAGTACGAATACTTCTACTGTCACGATTAATTTTACATTCCCTGAATCGGTGAATGGAACATTGCAATATGGGAATACATCTAGTTTGGGAACTTTTGTTTCTACCGCTTCAAATGGGGCTTCACAACTCTTTTCTCTTGTGGGATTAGCTTCAAATCTCAGTTATTTTTTCAATGTCACGTTTTGTGATGCAGCAAATAACTGTAATACAAGTGCTCTTTGGAATTTTACGACTGTCGCATCAACACAAACCCAAGCTTCTGTTACTCCTTCATCTAATATTGGCGCTTCTGTTACGAATAGTTATGATACATTAACTGCTGGTTCAGCGTTGACGAGCGCTGTGAATAGTGCTGTCATTGGTTTGCAATCATTAACCTTTAATGTTCAGAAAAATGTTGCTAATGCGCAACTTGTCTACAATCAATTGTTGAAAAAGCCTGATTCTGTGACGACGCCTGCGTTAGAAGTCTATAAATATTTTGAAGTTGTTCATGATCAAATTCCTGATGATGCGTTAGCAAATATCAAAGTTACTTTCTTAGTAAGTAAATCTGCTTTAGCTCAAAAGAATTTAGGGAAAGATGAGGTTGTTCTTTATCATTATACCACTGACTGGGCAGAATTACCTGCTACTTTTGTTGAAGAGAAGGGGGACAATTATGTTTACGAATCATTAACTCCTAGTTTGAGTGTCTTTGCGATTGTCTTTAAACCAAAAATAAAACAAGTAGTTACACAAGCAAACTTAACGACTGATAATCTTGCACAAATTACTGGTAAGACTGGTGAAAATGTTCTTGAAAGTAAGGATGCACAACCTAGTTCATACTATTTTGTGATCATTGCTTTGTCTATTGCCTTACTTGCTGTCTTAGGGATCTTTGTTGGACATGAAATTATTAAACGTCGAACTAATGGAAGTCCTGCACATGCGTTCCACGAGCATAAACATACGCCTGACGAGCATTAACATAATCTTTATAAACTATCATTGAAGTAATACTACCTAAAGGAGTGATGATTACTTGCACGCACGGATATTTGGTTTTGTTTCTTTGAAAGGTGGCGTTGGGAAAACAACGACTGTTGCAAATTTAGGTGCGATTCTTGCTCGTGATTTTGGAAAACGTGTTTTGGTTGTTGATGCAAATTTATCTGGTCCTACGTTAGCACTCCATTTTGGTTTTGCGCATCCTGAACATACTCTCCATGAAGTCCTTGAAGGAAAAGTTCCTATTCACAAAGCAATCTATGAACATCCGAGTGGATTACATTTACTTCCTGCTTCTTTATTATCTCGGAGAGTTTCTTTACAACGATTGAAACAATCATTACATTCATTACGTCCTTATTATGAACTTATATTATTAGATGCTCCGCCTACGGTGAGTGCTGAAACCGTTGCTGCTCTCTCTTGTGCTGATGAATTGTTTTTAATTACGACTCCTGATTATGTTGCATTGAGCTCAACTCTCCATGCTGTGAAATTAGCACGTGAAAAGAAAATTCATATCGCTGGTTTGATTTTGAATAAAGTGCGTGGGAAGAAATATGAATTATCCTTTGATGCCTTAGAACGTGATACGAAATTACCGATTGTTTCTGTCTTATTTGATGACAATATTCTTTTAGCTTCATTGAATAAGGCGCAACCTGCTGCATTTTGGAAGCCGAAGAACGATACGGTTATTGAATATAAGAAATTAGCTGCTGCTCTTATTGGTGATCGGTATAAGGATACGCGTGTGCGTAGTTTTGTTCGTTCATTATTCCAACAAGGATTAAGTAAAGATGAAGTCAATCGTGCGATTGTGATGGAAAGTCATTACTGATCCAGCTTACTTTCTAAATTTTCTTTATCTTCTTCTATCCATTCGTTAATTTGTTTTCTTTTTGCTATTGTACTTATTGTTGTCATTCCTAAACCTACTAACCCTACGATAATACTTGCTAGTGCTGCAATTCTATCTCCTTCTGCAAACCCATAATAACCTACAATGCTTGGTCCCATAGTTAAAAAAATTCCCACGCCTCTTGTCACATTATAACTTCTGATTTCGTCACCCCTCTCTTTTGAATCTAAGTATTTTTCACCAAATTCGGTTTGTGGTGCAGCATATGGGTTTTCCATACAATGATTCTAACAAAAAAGATTTTAAAGCTATTCTCAGAGAATTATGCTGTGGCTTTGACTTCTTCTTTCTTAATGCCTAATACATCTTCAACAGATTGAGCGCCGTATTTTAAAACTTTCACATTCACTTGTGCAATTTGATTATCAATAAAATTTGAAACGATTGTTTTCTTGACACGCATACCATCTGGTGCTCTTTTTAAGCGTAATCCTGGTCCGCTGGTAATAATAATTCGTTTTCTGCCAACGCCAGGAACATCTTTTCGAATTGGGAAACCTGCATTGTCACTTGCGCCTCGAATCTCTAATTCATATCCAGAAAGACCTAAGGCATCTCCATCGACTTTATCTCCCACTTTATTATTGATATAGGGATTATTTGATAGGACTTTTTGATAGCTTTTGCCTGATTTAGTATCGTTAATGACTACCTTTAATTCTGCCATAGAAACGGGATTTTTGGGGACTTTATAAGCTTTTTGTGGGTTCAAATTATGAATAAACTAAAGCATTTAAACTCCATTTACTCTCTTGCTTGTATGAATGATGTTGTTCTTGGGAAAGGTAATCTCTTTGGCAAGGCTGTTTTTGCAAATAAAGATTTTAAGAAAGGTGAAATTGTGATTAAGTATACTCTCAAATCGTTAACTGAACAAGAATTTGAAGATCTTTCTCCTGGAGAGAAGAGGTTTGTTCATCGACATCGGGGAGTTATTTATCTTTATTCTTTACCAGAATGTTATGTGAATCATTCTTCTCATCCGAATACGCTTCAAGATCTTAAGGTTCAATGTGACGTTGCTGCTCGCGATATTAAGCAAGGTGAACAAATTACGACTGATGCGACTAAGGATGATATCTAATTAAAGTCTACCAATCCACCATCAACAACATTCCCTGTAACCGTATATGTTTCTTTTAGTGGTGGTTGAAATCCTTCTACTCCGATAATATGCTGGTCTCCTGAGCACGAATCAAGATGTCTTTGACTATCAATTCCCTTTGCACTCCAATTCAAAAAGAGCTTACGTCCTAATGGTTGGTCTCGAAGGTCATTGCTATAGTGGATACCAAAACTTCTAAGCTCTGCGCTCCATTCTGACAATCTTATAAGGTAGGACATTGCATCTTTTTCTGAAACACCCATGAATGGAATTGTCTGTGGGTGTGCGAGAATTCTGGTATAAAATTCTTCAGTAGACTCTCTTTCTTGTCGTTGCATTATTCCTGAGCGTGCTGCATGAAGTCTTGCATGATCAACTGCGAATACTTTTCCATCACCAACGCGTTCTTCAAGTCGATTAAATATTTCAGTTGACATAGGTGCTGCTCCATCGTGAAGCCCCTCTTGTTCCCAGGGTAATCCTCGTATTGCGTAATAAGTCAAATCTAATCCTCGCAGTGGACGAAGATATGTTGCATCATCTAATTGGGTTTCATCGTGTATATATAATACAATGGGTGTTCCTGCTTTTGTTCTTCCGGTGATCTGTGCACTTTGTGTGAAATATCCCCATTGCCAAAGAGCTGATGCCCATGGTGCTGCAGTTTTATTCTGGATGAGTTCTGGCATATTCAATGCACGTTTACCTTCTTGCGCACATTTTTCTAGCGCTTCATCAAGATATGCTTCGGCGTATACTTTTCCTCGCCACAGTGTTGGATATGTTAATCGTACATTGAAATCCATTATTAGATCAATAAAGAAAAAGTTTATAAATCTTTTAATAAGATTACATACCCCAAGATCCATTTACTTTTCTTTTGAGTTCTGCTATTTCTTTAATTGCGAGAACAGCATCTTCTGAAAGATATTTTTTCCATTTTTTCCATTTTTTAAATTCATGATCTGTTAGGTCGGTGTAGAGAATATCTCCTTCGCGTACTTGTCTGCTTATTGTGACATTGGGAATTGAGCCAGCAATTGTTTGTCCTTTTTTCGCTTCATTGACTGCTTTGCCGTCATGTTGAATGCTTTTGACCTCGCCAATGCGTTCGTTTTCTCTGAAAAATGGTGTTCCTGCCTTTAATGTTCCTGCAAGAATTTCAATACCGACAATTGCAGGATTCGATTGTCTGAAAATATAACCCGGCATGATTTGGAATTTACATGGCCAGGTAAGATTTCCCATTTCTGCAGCTTCCATCTTTAATCGTTCTTCTGCATACCATGCTTCAAACTTTTCTAAGACGGTGTAAATGACATCATTCGTAAAGATTTTAATTTGATCTGCATCTGCAGGTTTCACTCTGAATCCAACAATTGCTCGATAGAATGGTTTCGCTTCTGCTGCAGCTTCCGCGATATCCTTTTTCATGATATTCCCAATGGATGCACGTTTAATCGGGATATTTTTCTCTTTCAAACTATGAATTAATGCTTCTAAAGAACCTAATGCGTCTGCTTTGATAATAATTCCTTCTTGTTCTAATTCTAATGTGATTTCTTCTACTTCTTCTTGGATTTCGACTTTTGCGCGTTCAACTTCTTTATTCGCAACTCGTAGTGGCATTCCAGGAATCACTTCTTTGGTATCGGGAGCAACAATTTTTACTCCAATCGCTGCAGCTGCTTCTTTGATTGGCTTTAATTGATTCTTTTCGAGAATGAACAATGCTTTGACTTTGGATGCAATTGCTTGATTTAATGACCCAATGACAATTTGATCGCCAACTTTAATTTTACCATCATAAATAATCACATCTAGTGTTGTGCCCAATCCTTTTTCTTCCATGACTTCTAAGATTGTTCCTTTTGCTGGTGCGTTTTCATTGTACTCTAATGATGTTTCTAGGAATCTCTGTGCTAAGCCTGTTAAGATCATTAATAATTCTGGAATGCCTTCGCCTGTTTTCGCGGCAATAGGAATCATCGCAATTTGTTTCGTGTAATCGCTGACTCTGTCAAATCGTTCTGCTTGAAACCCTAATGCATACAATGGGCCAATGAGGTCATACATTTTCTTTTGTAACTCTGCTTGCCCTCGTTCATTTTGTAATTGGATATCTTTGATTAACACAGGATCTTTTTTTGGTTGCCATCCGTTGAGTAAATCGATTTTGTTTAACGCGATGACGAATGGTGTTTTACTTGCTTTGAGAATTTCAATGCTTTCAATGGTTTGTGGTTTGACTCCATCTTGAATATCAATCACGACAATCGCAATATCAGCAAGGCTTCCACCACGTTTTCGTAAATTTGAGAATGCTTTATGGCCAGGTGTATCTAAGAATAATAATCCCGGAACTTTAATTTTGGAAGTATCGCCTAAGGGTTTACAGATCTCTTGGATTGTTTCTAAGGAAACTCCATATGCTCTTATTGATTGGGTAATTCTGCCTGGTTCTGATTCGACAATAGATGTTCTTTTAATAGAATCAATTGTTTGGGATTTGCCTGCATCGACATTGCCCATGATTGTGACAATAACTTGGCGAAGTTGCATGGTGGAACAGTTGTTCTCTTTCCATGAACTTTAAAAAGGTTTTCTTAGAATTTTCTCTTCAAATAACAAAAGAAAAAAGCTGGGGTATAACCCCCAACTTATTTTTCCTAGAATGCGTCGTCGTTTTCCCAGTCCCCATAACCCTGAACAACGCCGACGTAGGACCAGTTCTCTTCTTCAAATTCTTCGAGATCTTCTCTCAAAGCTGCTTCTTCCTCTACTCTTCTTTTTTGTACCCGCATTTGCCCACCCCCGTGAACAACCTATTTGTTAGGAAGGCGATGTGCTATTTATAAGTAGCTCATATAGTGTATATACATCATATGATCTCTTAGAAAAAGTTATTTGTCTCTCCTCTAGAACTTCTTTTTATTGAAATTGAATTAAAAAAAGAATTTATTGCTGTGCTGGTTTTTGGGCAGCTTCTTTGACGCCGCCTTTTGCAAACGCTGTTGTCCACTTTAACTTTCTTGGATTTTTCTTTAATTTTAACATATACATACGACACTTTCTATTATCAAAGTTTAAAATGGTTCCATCGATTTTTGCAAATAACCATCCTGTTCCTTTTGCAATTTCTTTTCCGCAAAAACTACATTTCACCATTTATTTTCTTCCTTGATTCAAGCGTCGTGCTTCAATCTCTGTTTCTCGCAACATCAAGACATCCCCAATTCGAATAGGACCCTTGACGTTTCTCCGTAGTACGCGTTTCACATCACGGCCTTCTAGAATTTTACATCGTACTTGAATCGCTTCCCCACGTGTACCTGTTCTGCCGACAATTTCTTCGACAACTGCAGGAGTTGCTGGGGTAAATACTGAAGAACTTTTTGATTGCTCTTTTTGCGTTGGTTGTGCTCTTTTCTCTGGAGCTTTCTTCGCTTCTTGTGCGGGTGGTGCTTTTTGATCTTCAGCCATTTTATGCCTTTAATTTTTCTGTTAATTCTTTGAGTAATGCTTTCGCATCGCCTTCTTGAAGAACAGCAACAGAACTTGTTGGAACACCTAATCCTGCAGCAGTGCCTAATTCTTCTTTACTGTTTACGGTTGCACAGGGAATGCCTTTTTCTTCACAGAGTGCAGGTAAGTGCATAATAATTTCTTTAGGATTCGTATTTTTTGCGAGAACAACTAATTTTGCGGTACCACGTTCAATTGCTTTTGTGGTTTCGTTTGTTCCTTTCTTAATCTTTCCAGTTTTCTTTGCAATTTCTACTGCTTCAAAAACCTTCTCTACAATTTCTTTTGGGAGTTCAGTGTTAAAGTCCATGTTCAGCCTCCAGGCGTCATCAAAATGAATAAAGACGAGAAGAAGCAGGCTCTTTAAAAAGCTTTCTATGAACTCTACTTCTTTTTGACTTTTTGTGTTATTGCCACTTCTAAGGATGCAATTCTATTTTCTAATGCGTAGATTCGTCGTAAGCTGTAAATAATGCCGATAACGCCTCCAAGAATAAGATACAGAAGAATTGTGTCTTGTGTTATTGCCATGTGATCACCTGTGTTTTTAGATTCCTTGTGCTATAAAAATCTTACTCTTCCATCCATGCTCGTGCAATTGCACCATATGCTGGTCTTGTGATAAAGACGCCAATCGTTACCCCTGCAATTGTGGTTAATCCAAACCCTTTCAAGATGCCTGCACCTGCACCTAATAAGGGGAGCATTGCTGCGACGGTTACGAAGTAGGCTGCTAGAATGACGAAGAATGCTTTCTTTACTTTTTGTTTGATAGATGTGCTAGATGTTGTTTTCTCTCCAAAAAGCAATTCATCCATGATTACAATTTGATCATCGACGCCTGTTCCGACTGATGCGATAATCCCTGCAATCGATGCAAGATCAAGATTATATTTGGTCATTGCCGCTAATCCTAAGACTAAGAAGATTTCACTTGACACGGTAATGATCATTGGAATGACTATCTTTAGAGTTCTATATCTCAAGTAAACGACAATCGCGACACCAATTAAAGAAATTAAACCAATGAAGATTGCATTCTTCACGAACTGTTCCCCTAATGATGGTGAGATGGAATCAATTTTGACAATTTCTAATTTTGTTGGTAAGGAACCAGTGATTAAGATCGTTTGTAGTTTATTCATCTCTGCAATCGCTGCTTGGACTGCTTCTTTTTGCGTTGGGCCTTGACCTGAGCCTGAAATTAAAATTGACGTTGCTTTTTGTCCTTTCAAGTCTGCTGCAATTTGTAAACTGCTGACTAATTTTCCATCTAAATAGAGATCTAATGGTTTTTCTAAAACTCTATTTCCACTTGGTTCTGATTGAATGTTTAATGTCTGTGTTACTGCTGCTTGATGGGCTGCAGATTCTGGACTTAAGGTAATTTGGAATTCAAATCGACAACTTGTTCCACCTGTAGAAGCACCACAGGTACTTACTCGTGAACAGGTTCCATCGTTTTTACAGACTCTCGTAATATCCTTCTTTCCACCTTCGAAGACAGTTTCATTTCCAATCTTCGCTTCGAATTTTCCTTGACCTGCAACTAATTCTTTGACTTCATCTTTCGTTGCACCTGCAATTTCAACAATAACATACTTTTCACCTGAGAGATCAGATGCAGAACGAATGGTTAAATCTGAAAGGCCATAGGTGTTTAATCTATTTTCCATCGTGGCCATTAAATCTATTGTTTGATCATTTGTGATAGGCGTTACTGGTTTGAGGAGTACTCTTGTTCCCCCTTGTAAGTCAATTCCTTTTCGTAGGTTGGATGAAGGGGCATTTGCTAATGTGATTCCTATTGCTGCATTTTCTTTGAGTAGACCATATGCACGTTTGTTTGTGGTTATGTCAAATGTTGTATTTACGGGAATATTCGCGATCGCATTTGTGAACTCGTCAATGGTTGTTATTCCTTGACTATTGACCTTGAGAATATGTTCGCGCTCTGTTGGTTTTATATCTGGAGTTGGGTTTGTAATTCCTGCTCGCGCTGCAGTACTATTATATTCAATCCCATTAATAATCACCCCTTGATTTGAGAATTGGTAATTAATTGAAAAATAGGAGATGAAGAGACATACAATTAAGATCCAGACACGCCATTGTTTGAATATTCTCTTGAAGCTCATTTGATTCCTTTCTTCTCACAATACCACATTAAGATGCCTGCATTTGTGAGATAGGTTGAGAAAATATCGGTGATCAATGCTAAGAAGATAATGAAGAACATTTCTTTGATCACTCCTGATGTTGAAAATACTAATCCAATCATCATGACGACCATTGCACAAAGGGTCATGGTCAATCCTGTTTTCATGGAATGCCACATTCTGTCAAATAGGGGATGCTCTCGTTTTCTGATTGCCCAGGTTGTTAAGAGGATGTCTGTATCGACAGAGTAACCGATTACTAAGAGGAATGCGACAATTCCTGCTGAGGAAACTTTAATGTTGAATAGGATTAGAATTGCTAATGGGATCACAATATCGGTAAATGCTGCTTCAATAACTGCAATGCTTGGAATAAATGTTCTGAAGGTAATCGCTACCGTAATACTCATTAAGACGAATGCTAAAAATACTGCTTGGAGTAATTGTTTGTAAAAGGATTGTCCTAGTTTTGGACCTGTTTCTTCGACGCTATAATTTTTATCTGTTAACTTCTCACCTAATTGTTGTTCAAGTATTTGTTGTAATTGATCTGCGTTGATTTCTGAAACTGCGACTAAAAACCCAATTTGTTTTCCTGTTGTGAAATCTTCTAATTTCTGAACTGTTGCGTCTACTTTGATGGCATTCTTTATTTGCTCTTCTGGAATCGCTTTTTGTGTGTAGACTGTTGCACTTACTCCACCTTTTAGTGAGACATCTTTTTCAAACAGATCGCCTGTTTTTACTGTATGATTAATAATAATTCCTAATGAAAGAATTAAGAAAATGACTGGAATAAACATAATCCATTTGTAATGCTTTCGAAAAACAACTTCTACACGTTCTTTTAGCATTGTTTTGAGTCGTTGACCTTTCTTTAAAAGGTTTTTGCTTAAAGTTTCTTTACAATTTGATCTAAATGCATTGCTTGATTTTTGATGTTCAGTTCATCTTCAGGAGTTTCTGGCTTTTCACCAGTAATTACATACAGATGATTATCGCTTACATTATAGGCTGCCTTTCTCCACGGATATGCTAAGAATCGTTCTTCTGCCCAGACTACTTTTGTTGGAATTCTTCCATTAAGATTCACTTCACCTCTACTTCGATAGACATGGATTTGTTGTCTTTTGTAAAAGAAGATTTGTTCTTCAAAATCATCTACTCTTTCTATTTGAGGTTCATTTCTCACGAGATTAATCTCAAAATGAATTGGAGGATATGCGATTGCATCTGTAAACTCTCTTTTTGGTGCACAATACTTTACCCCACAAACTCCTATCGCTGTTGCGAGAGCTGCTCCAAGAAGAATTTTTCTTTTCATTGTGGCTTGGGTTTAGTTAACTCTTATAAATGTTCTGGTGTTGTTTTGAAGAATTCTTGTATTTGGATCCAGGGTTCTTTTGAGACAATTCGTTCTTCTTCTTTTGGGAAATATTTCATATAATTTTCCCATGCGAAGCGTTCATCAAGGTAAATAATAATTGCTCGATCTTTTTCTGAGCGAATACATCTTCCTGCGTTTTGAAAACATTTGACCATTGCGGGCATTGTGTATCCGTATTCCCATCCCTTTCCGAATTTCTCATCGTAATATTTGATTAATTCTTGTGTTTCGAGATCTGGTTTTGCTAATGGTAATCCTACTACAATCACTGCTTTGAGGACATTTCCTTTCATATCTAATCCTTCTCCAAAATTTCCTGCTGCAGCTCCTAAGAGAATTGCACCTGCTGTTTGATACTGTTTGAACTTTTCAATTAGCAGTTGTTTATCTTGTTTAGTCATCTTTGGTTGTTCGAAGAATAATGTTTTGATCGTTGCTCGTTGGATATAGGGAGCAACTTTATCGCGGAGATCATAGCTTGGAAAGAAAATTGCTAAATTTCCTGGAATATGTTTTGTTGCTTCACTACAAATCGCACCAATCCGTTGAAACATTGATTCATCTCTGACGGTGTATTTTGTTGAGGTTTCTGGAATGATAATGCTTAGCTTATTTTTTGCAGGGAAGGGATTTTTTATTTCTGCTGTCTGTGCATCGATGCCAAAGATTTCTTTGTACATACTAATTGGATTTAATGTTCCTGATACGATGATGAGGTTTGCTGCTTGTTCTGCAATCGGTTTGAGAATTAATGAAGGATCAAGACATTTATAGGAAAGTATATTATTTGGTTTTCCTCTCAGTGTTCTGTTTTTTCTGAGAATGCGAATGAATGACTGATCTTGGCCTTCCCAACTTCTGAGAAATTCTGCGACGATATGACATGCGCTTCTTTTTTTCGTTTCTCGAATTTCTTCTGCGATGACTTCAAGATCTTCACAGATACTTTCAGCGTCTCTTTGTAATTTTTTTGTTATTTCTTCTTTTTCTACTTTAATCTCTTGGACAAACTGTTGCATTGTACTTGCTTTTGCTTCAAGTTGTTCATGCAACGCTTCTATCTCTTCTGCTAACTCTGGCCACTTTTGTTGTAATGCTTCTTTTTTCGCTGCTTCAAGTATCACTGTTGATGTTTGTGTGCTGAGTAAATTCCTACAGTGTTCTGCTAAATTGTGGCCTTCATCGATGATGATAATACTTTCTTCTAAACTCGTTGATACTTTTTTAAAGAGGTTATTCCGAATTGTTGGATTGAGAATGTGATGATAATCTGCAATTACTACTTTCGCTTTTTGTCCTAATAAACATGCGACTTCAAATGGACAGAGATGATTTTTGATACTGATTTCTTTTAATTCTTCGACGTGTAATATTTTTTCTGATAACTGGCTTAGGACTGCTTCTGTTTCTACGGAGATTTTTGATTTTTGTTTGATCCTATTATAAAACTCACAGCCACCTTGTTCAACTAATTCTCGACAATAATCATAGAACTCTCCACCCTTAAATTCTTGCACACCTGGTTGCGCACACATATGTTTCTTTCCAATTAAATCAACCACAATTAATGGGATGTTATGTTTTTCTTTCATCATCCGTAATGTTTCGATGGCGATTCTGTGTTGGGTATGTTTTGGAGTGATGAAGAAGATTGTTTTTGCTTTGTTTGATTCGAATAGGTATGAGACTGCAGCACTTAGTGTTGCCGCTGTTTTTCCTAACCCTGTTGGTGCATGGACTAAGGTTGGTTTCCCCTTTCTTAATCCCTCTTCAATCATTTCAATCAATTCTTTTTGACTGGGTCGAATGGAGTCATGTGGGAAATATAATGGCATAAGTTGTAGAAAAAATCTCTGTTTATATTTACTTTGTTTATTGTACTTTTAAAACTTCAGATACAATCGTTGTAAGATCTCTTTGAACTCTCTCTTGCCGTTCTTGTAACTCTGTGTTTTCTCTTCTCAGATCGAATGCTCGTTTAACAAGATCATCTGGTAAATCGATCTCTTTCAGTGCAGGAGTATAGGGTATAGAATTATTGGCTCGAGTAACATATCGTCCATTCCTTCTTTCTTCTTGATCTAACCATTGAATTGTGTCATATTCATTACCGAATCGTTCTCTTCCTGTTTTTTGATATCGGGGTATTAAAGAGCAGACTTCGCTTTCTTTTGTGATTTTTGTTTCACCGATTTCTCTTCTTTCTCTACTAAACTTTAAGCCATACTCTGGCACATAGATTGTTCCCGGTTCAATTGATACTGCTAACTGTCTTGAATCTTCCCAACAGATTTCTCTTGCGATTAGCATACCTTTCATATCTCCTTTTGTCGCCTTTTTTCTATATTAAGATTCATATAGAAAGATATATATGTTCAAATTCTCCGATTTTATTTAAAAGATGGTGCTGCATTCTGTTCAAAAACGAGATGGAAAAATCGTTCCTTTCATCTCTGTAAAAATTCATCAGGTACTCGAGAAAGCGTTTAAGGCAACGAAAACAGCTGATGGTCATCTTGTCTTCCAATTAACCCATGAAGTTGTTGAACGATTGCATCATAAATTCAATCAGACGATTCCGCATGTTGAAGATATTCAGGATACTGTTGAAGAAGTGTTATTGCATCATTCTTTCATGGATGTTCTTACTGCTTTTGTTGCTTATCGTGAACAGCATCGGATGAAGAGAAAAACTGAAAGCTCTCGATTACTTTTAACGCCGAATGCGATGAAGGTTTTGCAACAACGGTATCTTTTACGAGATCGTGAAGGAAAGATTATTGAAACCCCTGATCAACTTTTTTATCGTGTTGCGAAAGCGATTGCACGAGTTGATAAATTTTACAAAGAAGATGCTCTTGCGAGTGAATCTACATTTTATCAGATGATGCGGAATCTTGAATTTTTACCGAATTCTCCAACGTTAATGAATGCAGGGGCACATCCTGAATTAGGATTAGCTGCGTGTTATGTGTTACCTATTGAAGATAGTTTATCTGATATTTTTTCTGCGGTGAAATATCAAGCATTGATTCAGCAAGGGGCAGGTGGAACAGGATTTTCTTTTAGTAAACTCCGTCCGAAAGGTGATTTGGTTGGGACAACGAAAGGTGTTGCTTCTGGTCCTGTTAGTTTTATGCGTATTTTCGATTTAACGACCGATGTGATTAAACAAGGCGGAAAACGTCGTGGCGCGAACATGGCTGTGTTACGTGTCGATCATCCCGATATCCTTGAATTTATTTCGTGTAAGTCTACTGGCGCATTTTCTAATTTTAATATCTCTGTTGGCGTGACTGATACATTTATGCATGCAGTATTACATAATACCTCTTACCATCTTGTTCATCCTCAAACAACAAAAGTGGTTAACACACTTCCTGCTCGAGATGTTTGGAAGGTTCTTTTGCAGCAAGCATGGAAGACAGGAGATCCCGGATTATTATTTTTGGATGAGATTAATCGCCATCATGTACTTCCTGAACTTGGATCCATTGAGGCAACAAATCCTTGTGGAGAACAACCGTTGTTACCTTTTGAATCGTGTACTTTAGGAAGTATTAACCTTACGAAATTTGTTGTTGATGGACAAATTGTTTGGGATCGCTTAGGAAAAACTGTTGAAGATGCTGTCCACTTTTTAGATAATGTTCTTGATGCAAATTTATTTCCTCTGCCTGAAATCGCTACGATGACGAAAGCAAATCGAAGGATCGGTTTAGGAGTTATGGGTTGGGCTGAATTTTTAATTCTGTTAAGTTATCGTTATGATTCTGCAGAAGCGGTGCATCTTGGTGAACGGCTTATGCGTTTTATTGAAGAACGTGCATTACTCACGTCTCAACGATTAGGGAAAAAGAGGGGAAATTTCAAAAATTTTGTTCGCAGCTCATTACGTTTTCGTTATCCCCATATGCGGAATGTTACGGTGACGACTATTGCACCCACAGGAACGATTAGTATTATCGCGGGGTGTAGTTCTGGCATTGAGCCGTTATTTGGAATCAGTTATGTTCGTGAGGTTCTCCAAGGAATGCATCTGCCTGAAACAAATTCTTTCTTTGAGAAAATTGCAAAAGATCGTGGATTTTATCGTGCTGCTTTGTTGGAAAAGATTGCAAGAATAGGAACGGTTCAACGCTTTCAAGAAATTCCTCAAGATGTTCGTCGTGTTTTTGTTACTGCACATGATATTACCCCTGAATGGCATGTTCGTATGCAAAGTGCGTTTCAGAAATATACTGATAATGCTGTCTCTAAGACGGTAAACTTGTCTCATTCTGCGACTGTGAAGGATGTTGAGCGCGCTTATCTTCTCGCGTATCAATTAAAATGTAAGGGCATTACGGTTTATCGTGATGGATCTAAAGGAAAACAAGTTTTGTATTTAGGGAAACAATTAATTGATGCAGAGTTTGCAGGTGGATGTCCAGGCACTTCTTGTGGGATTTAGTTTTCCCTGCTTTGTGGGAAGAGAGCTTTAAATACTCAGAATCATCTGAACTTTTATGGATATTCCTGTTGTAAAAGAAGGCGTTTCTCAGATTCCTCAACAGTCCCAAGCTCCGCAATCTCCACAAGTTCAACCTTCTCCTCAACCTGCACCTGTACAACCCCAACAACCTGTTCAACCCCCTCCTGTTTTAGGGCCAGCATTGCCCTTGCCTATTCATCATCACTTTGCTTCGTGGGCACTTGCATTTCTTTTGGTTATTCCTGGGTTTGGTGTTCTCTTATTTTTGATGCGTTATCTTTTGCAAGGATTGGGCTATCTTTTCTATGGTGCTGCAGATTTTTCTTTTTATCGTTGGTTGATTGATATCCTCTTTGGCTCTGCATTTTTATGGGCGATCTTTGGAATTATTGGATTGGTTTTGGTTTGTATTGATATCTTCAAGTATCGACACTGGACGTGGAAGGTTATTGTTTCTTTTGTTCTTCTTGCAGTTTATTTGTTCCTTCTGCTTTTCCAACTTAGCTTTTTACCTTACCAAATTCTACGCGATCATGAGATTGGGTTACATACTACTTTACGAGAATATTTCTCTCTTGAAGAAAATTGTAACCATCTCAAACTGAGTTCTGCTCGAGAATCATGTTTATCTGGGTTTACTGCGCATGATCAACGGGTTTGTGACAAGTTGACTGATCCTCTCGAAATACAACAATGTCAATTACTTTTCACATAGGTTACTATTCTTAAGAGGTAGACATCTTTAAAAGGGAATTTACGCTATTGATCGTATGGATCCACATATTAAACAAGATGTGCTGGATGTTTTGCACCATGCTGTTTCCGCGTTACGACGGGAAGACATTAAAGCTTTAATCGAATTAAGCAATATGACTGTACATAATGCAAGTATTCATCAAGATCAGTATTCTATTGTTGTTGCTGTTCTTGTTTATTCTTTATCTAAACTTTTTGAGCGGACAAAATATCAACAGTATCCTGATTGGCATATCTTCTGTCAAGATTGTGTTACTCGGCTTTCTGAAGCAGAAGAATCGTTATTACATGATGATTATGGGAAGTTTGATCAATTGATCCATACGTTCCTTGAATCTATCAAACAGAGCGATCCAAAATTACAACAATATATGCAAGATGTTTTTCTCAAAGCGAAAATTAGTAAAGCTTCGCGTATTTATGAACATGGTATTTCTTTAGGAAGAACAGCAGAACTTTTGGGGGTTAGCCAATATGATCTTATGTCCTATGTTGGAAAAACCTATGTTGCCGATGTTCAAGAAAATAAAACGCTTTCTGTAAAAAAACGATTAGCACTTGCACGAGGCATCTTCTTATGAAAACACTTGTCTTTGATTCGAGTAGTATTATTAGTTTATCTTTGAACGGACTGCTTTGGACTGTTGAACCTTTAAAAGAATTATTTCATGGAGATTTTTTTATTCCTTCTGCAGTTAAAGGCGAACTTGTTGATCGTCCTTTTTCCCTTCATCGATTCAAACTTGAAGCGTTAGCGGTCCAACGATTATTACATCGTCATACCTTACGTGAGCACGAAAAATTAGCTGTGGACTCATTGCTTTCTCTTGTCAATCGTATTTACTACGCCTATCATGTTCCCGTTACTATCTTGCAACGGGGAGAAGTTGAAGCGTTAGCGTTAGCAGTCCAATTACATTCTGATGCGTATGTTGTCGATGAACGTACGATGCGATTGCTCATTGAAGATCCTGCAAGTTTACAACAACTTTTAGCAAAAAAACTACATACTTCTATTCAAATGGATAAACAACCGCTTGAAACATTTAAGGCGTTTGTTAAAAATGTGAAAGTTTTACGGAGCACGGAATTGATGATGATTGCTTTGGATAAGGGATTGTTTGATTCCTATTATAATACTGATGTTAAACGACAGGATGTGGCAGATGCATTACTTTGGGGTCTACGATTAAATGGATGTTCTATTTCTACTGAAGAAATTGAAGAAGTAAAAAATATTTATCGATGATTTAATCGAATACTTTAAATACGAATCTTTGGTTTGTTTGCTTACGGGGTTGTAGTATAAAGGACGTAAGTCCGTACAGCCTGGCCAGTATAGAAGCCTCCAGAGCTCCGGATCAGGGTTCAAATCCCTGCAACCCCATCTATTCCTATGACCCTTGATACTAAAAAAACTCTGCGTATTCTCTATACGAATTATAAGGGGGAAACTGCAGTACGAACGATCTTGCCAAAAGAGTTGAAATTTGGATCTACAGAATATCATCCCGAAGAACAATGGTTATTAGTTGCGTTTGATCTTGAGAAGAATGCAGAACGGACCTTTGCGGTTAAAGATATTCAATCTTGGAATGTTCTCTAATCGTTACTACTTTATAATAGACACAACAGAAATCTTTAAATAGCAGACGGCCTTTCTTCCTGCTACAACTTTCGCGGGGTTACAAAAATGAACACGAAATTTTTCAGCATTCTTACACTTCTTTTATTGCTTTCGAGCACTTTAGCTTTTGGTTTACCAACACCTACCATTACGATTACTCCAGCTACACCTGTTGCCGGCCAAGCTTTAACTTGCACGGTTAATGGGTTAACTTCTGGCTATCTTTTCCTTTGGACAACGCCACGAGCAACGTTTAATGGCAATCCCTTACCTGGGTCTTTTGTCCAAGCAGGCGATTCTATTACTTGTGAAGCTCAGAAACAATCTCTTTTTGGTACTGTCTTAATTGGAAGCGCGACTGTTACTGTTGTTCCTCCTAACTCTCCGCCTGTTATCAATATTACTCAACCTCGCTCTGGGGATCATGTTGTGACTGGTTTACCTGTTGCATTTACTGCTGCAGTAAGTGATCCTAATGGGGATGCTATTACTACGACTTGGAATTTTGGAGATGCTACTCCGTTAGCAACGACTCAAGTTCTCGCTGGAACAACTGGCGTTACCCATACATTTACTAGTTCAGGTACCTTTACAGTTACTGCAACTGCAACTGATACACATGGCGCTAGTTCAAGTGCGCGTGTCAATTTAAACGTTTTAGCAAATACGTTCAATGTAAATTTACAAACTTTTAGCGATAATCAATTCAGTGTTTCTCAAGATACGTTCTTCCGTGGTGATTCATTCTTTGTTGGATTTACTGTTCGTGATCAACAAGGAAAACCTCTTCCCGGTTTAACTGTTGAAGGCTCTTTAAATCATGCAACAAATGGATTTATTGCAGCTTTACAACCGTTTACTGGAACTGTTCAAGGTAAGTCTATTGTGAATGGAGAACCTGCTACGAAAGATGGAACTTATTTCTTTTCCATTCCTGCATTACCTCTCAACGATTCTGTTTTAGGACAGAATGTTGTTTTAGTTATTACATTCCAGGGTACTGAGGGTGGACAAGCTCAAAAAGTCATTACTGTTTTGAATAATTTACCTGTCATTTCCTCATTACCTGCATTGACTCTTAATGCTGGAACAAGTAAAACCTTTTCACTAGATCCTCTTGTCAGTGACCGTGAAACTCCTGATGCACAATTAACTTGGGGTACGCGCACCATTGCTGGATCTGGGGTTACTGTTGCTATTAATCCTGTGACGCATAATGCAATCGTTACTGCATCTGCTCAAGCAACAACTTCTACTGTTATCTTTACTGTTGATGATGGGGATAGTGGGCAAGCAAGTGCTGCTTTGATCGTATTTGTTTCTGTGAATGGGGATATTCCTCCTTTTGCTGCATTTACTGCAGTGAATACGAGTGAAGCATATGTTCCTGTTACGTTTGATGCATCTGCAAGTAAAGATATTGACGGTTCCATTGTTAATTATACTTGGGACTTTGGCGACGGATCAACGCAAGTTACTACCACTCCTGTTTTGGATCATTCATTTGATGTTCCAGGTAGTTATGTTGTTACGTTGACTGTTACTGATAATACCGGATTAACAAATTCTGCTTCTCAGACTCAGACTGTCACGCCTGTTTTCAGACATCAAGTACCTGATAAATTGTTTGGAGCATACCAAAACTTGCTCGATTTCCATCGTATTAATGTGGTTCGTATCCAACCTTTGGTTTGGAAATCCAGTTATTCTTTTGGAGAGACTGTTCAACTCTTAGTCTCTTTACGTAACACTGGTAATTTAGATGAAGCTCTTCAGTTAGATTTCTCTGTTCTTGGTACTGGGATTACTGCTTCAAGCACTCAGCGCCTTGATCGGGGTTCAGAGCGGATGAATACCGGGTTATTTTTCACCGTTCCTACAGGCTTGGCTCCTGGCCAGTATGTAGGTAAACTTGAAGTGAAGAGTAGAACTGAGGCTCCTCATGTGTTGGGTTATTGGACCCTTATTGTCCATTAAATAGGGTTATAGACCTTAAAAGAGGGAAGTTGTCACTTTGACCTTTTGTTACCATCGAAAGGTTTATAAAGAAGTTACAACTTCATAATAATAACATTTATCCCTTCAAGGAGGATTATACTAATGAACAGCCGAACCATTTTAGGAACACTTTTTGTATTCCTTTTCTTAGTGGCCAGTTTTGCAACTGCAGTCACTGCCGCTGCTCCCCTTTATCGTGTCGATAAAGTCGAAGTAGATGGCACCGTTATGAACGACAATAATACTATCTATGTTGAACGTGGTACTAGCATTCCTGTCCGTGTTGATTTTACCGGATTTGGTAATATTAGCTACGATGCACGTGTTGAAGCCTACATCGGTGGATATGAATATGGTAAAGTCTCTGATATCACTGATATCTTCCAGATCTTACCAGGTGTTTCAGACCACAAGGATTTACGCTTAAACGTCCCATACGATTTAGATGCTTCTAAAGATTACACTCTTAACGTTCAATTATTTGACGATCAGAGCAATCTTTTGAAAGTCTATCATCTTCGTGTTGAGGAAAAACGTCATAATGTTGCAACTTTCGATGCAATTTTGACTCCTCCTCAAAACGTTAAATCAGGTCAGCCTCTTTTTGTCTCTGTTCGTGTTGAGAACTTAGGCGATAATACTGAACAAACTGCAAAAGTCACTGCTGCTATCCCAGAATTGGGTGTCTCTGCAAGTGAGTTTGTTGATCAACTTGTTACTACCTCTGACTTAAGTGACAAGTTG